>Ga0181553_10001771_pt1 | contig 19215 bp, 22 predicted proteins | sample 011ome_17_FD_133753 | JGI IMG/M metagenome (GOLD analysis project Ga0181553, IMG submission 133753) | Coastal salt marsh microbial communities from the Groves Creek Marsh, Skidaway Island, Georgia - 011502XT metaG (megahit assembly) | ecosystem: Environmental > Aquatic > Marine > Intertidal...
AGAGCCATCAGCGGCGAAAGTTTTACTCAGTTGGCCATCGCTTATTCCCAAGCACAAGATGCCCTTGAAGGCGGTGACCTTGGTTGGCGTAATCGAGAACAATTACCTAATGTATTCGCTAAGGCCTTAGCTGACATGCAAGCAGGCGATGTCAGTGATGTATTGAGAAGCGGCAGTGGTTTTCATCTGTTTCGCATTATAGATACACGTGGTCATCAAAAAATGATGGTCGAGCAGGTACTTACACGCCACATATTGATTCGATCTAACGCTGTCCGTGATGAACAAGAAATCATTACAAGCCTCAATAATCTACGTAATCGAATCATCAATGGTGAGAGTTTCTCAGCACTGGCTAAAGCTCACTCGGAGGACCCCGGCAGCAGCATTAACGGAGGCGATCTAGGCTGGGCATCTCCTAATGTCTACGACCCTGCCTTTAGAGAAAAAATTGCTAGTCTCTCAGTCAACCAACTCAGTGAACCATTTAAAACAAAATTTGGCTGGCACATATTAGAATTGCAAGGCAAACGCCAATACGATAACTCTGAACAAGCACGTCGCAATCAAGTGCGTGAATTCTTGCGCCAAAGAAAAATCGAAGAAGAGAGAGAGTTGTGGCAACGTCAGTTACGTGATGAAAGCTATATTGAAAACCGACTGCTTGAAGATAACTCCTAAGTGGGAATGACTCGTATGAGAAATACGTTATGCAACCTCTGGCCATAACTGCAGGCGAACCGGCTGGTATTGGTTTTGACATTATTTTGCAATCCTACGCGTTGCTCCAAGATTGCATTGTTATTGGTGATAAAAATGCCTTGCGGGAACGTGCCACTCAGCTAGGCATCGATGTCACGATTAGTGAACAAGCCTGCCAGCAAGACAACCACATACAGGTTAAACACATTGCAACATCCTCTTCAGTAACCGCTGGCATGTTGGATGCCAATAACGCGCCCTACGTGCTAGCGTGTTTAGACGAAGCAATCACGGGGACTGAAGCTGGGCATTACAGCGCTATTGTCACTGCACCTTTGCATAAAGGCATCATCAATGATGCGGGCATCCCTTTCACAGGCCACACAGAATACCTTGCAGAAAAAACTCAATCTCAAGTGGTCATGTTGCTAGTGGCCGACCAAGTGCGTGTAGCACTTGCTACAACCCATCTACCACTCAGTCAAGTTCCCACTCATATCAACCAACAACTTATCATTGATATCACACAAATTCTCAATCAAGATCTACACAACAAGTTTGGTATAGCACGTCCGCACATCGCAATATGCGGGCTCAATCCACATGCAGGCGAACAAGGCCATCTAGGACATGAAGAAATCGAAATCATCGAGCCGGCTATTGAGCACCTAAAAAATAATGATATACATGTTTCTGGCCCCTATCCCGCCGATACATTGTTCACCCCCAAACATTTACACAATGTTGATGCCGTCCTTGCGATGTATCATGATCAAGGCCTACCCACGCTTAAACATATTGGGTTCGGTCACGCAGTGAATACCACGCTAGGACTACCTTTCATAAGAACCTCGGTAGATCATGGCACAGCCTGTGACCTTGCCGGTTCAGGCAAGAGTGACAATGGTAGTTTAATCGCTGCAGTTGAACTTGCACGCCACCAGGCGCAAGCAAAAAAAAATTGAGGTCAAGACTTCCATGAAAAATATTCCCCTTTTTCGTATTAACTCGATCACTTACTTAATCATCTATTTCATCATTAGCATGACTTTAACAGCCTGTTCTGGAAGTGATCATACTGAAAACAACAGTACTGATGACGATAGCGCTCAAACTGCTATGCTGGAGTTTACTCATCAGAGCAATGATAAAGTTGAAATGCTGGCAGGCGACCTCAAGCGAGCACTCATGTCAGCCATGCAAACCGGCGGGCCACAGGCTGCCGTCAATACTTGTAAAATGCAGGCCAGTGAAATCACTACACAGCTAAACACAAATTCAGGATTACAGATCAAACGCACCAGTCTAAAATATCGCAATCCAAACAATCAGCCAGATGCATGGGAACGGAGTATTCTGCAACAATTTAAACAGCTAGCCGCCGAAGGTGTAGCAATCCAACAACTGGTTCATACCGATCAAGTGACTACTGATGGACAAAATCAGTTTCGATATATGCGTGCGATACCGGTTCAAGCACCTTGCCTCGCCTGTCATGGGACTGAACAACAAATCCCAGCATCTGTTCATAAAGTACTGGCTCAACACTACCCAGATGATCAGGCCACTGGTTATGCTGTCGGCGATATCCGTGGTGCCTTCTCCGTCTGGCAGAGTATCGACTAAGTAATCATCGATGTGCTGTTAATCCATTATCAAAACATCACCTATGCCTAACCCACATAAAGCAAGGAAAAGGTTTGGCCAAAATTTCTTGAATAATGAGCAGACTATTCAACGTCTGGTATCAGCCATATCACCACATCCACAAGACCAATTGATAGAGATTGGCCCAGGCCTTGCCGCCATGACACAACCCTTGCTGAGACGTGTCGACAAAATGGAAGTCATCGAATTAGATCGAGACCTTGTTAAAAGATTACAACAGCTTGATCCTTCAGGTAACAAATTAATCATCCATCAGGGTGATGCATTGAAATTTGATTTTTCTAACACTCCTTATGCCCGACGTGTGGTAGGCAATCTGCCCTACAATATTTCTACTCCCATCATTTTCCATCTGCTCAAGCATCTTACCTATATTGTCGACATGCACTTCATGTTACAAAAAGAAGTCGTTGATCGTATTTGCGCACGCCCAGGTGAACGCAACTTTGGACGTCTATCAGCTATGGTACATTCGCAATGCCATGCAGAAAGTTTATTTGAAATCCAACCACAAGACTTCACACCTGCGCCCAAAGTGACTTCTGCGTTCATGAGGCTAAGCCCACATCCACAACCATTAGTTTGTGCACATTTGCGTCAAGATTTCGCACAAATGGTCAAACTTGTCTTCACACAACCCCGTAAAACACTGGCGAATAATCTGAAAAAAACTCTCACTATCGAACAGATTGAAGCATTGGACATAGATCCGTCCACTAGACCTCAAAATCTTCATATTGAACAGCTGATTAAATTGACCAAATATCGAAAGGAACAGCCTTAAATAATTTTTGCTATAATTGTGGCAGTATAAAATTTTTGAATTCATTTACACACTACAGACATCATTATGGATACACCTACTGCCCCAAAAATCAACGTCAGTGTTGATACTTCTTACCTAGAATCACAATCTGACAGTGAAGACGATCGTTATGTATTCGCCTACACCGTCACTATTCAAAATCATGGCACAATACCTGCCAAACTAATGACACGTCATTGGATTATCACCGATGCAAATGGCAAAACACAGGAAGTTAAGGGTCAAGGTGTAGTGGGAGAACAGCCCCATCTTAAGCCCGGCGAAGGCTTTCAGTATACCAGTGGCACAATGTTGGAAACACCTGTAGGCACCATGCATGGTAGTTATCAAATGGTCACCGATGAAGGTGTTGAATTCGAAGCAGATATTGATTTATTTACTTTATCCGCACCACGTATCTTGCATTAAAAGGCACTTTAAAAATTAGTTCGCAGATGACAAACGCCTACCACAAGTAGATGACATAGTCAGTTATGGCCACTTACGCAATTGGAGACATACAAGGTTGTCATGATGCATTGCAAGGACTGCTTGAAAAAATAGCTTTCGAGCCATCTCAAGACAAGCTCTGGTTTGTCGGTGATTTGGTCAATCGTGGCCCCCAGTCGCTGGAGTCCATTCAGTTTATTCGCTCACTAGGCAATGCCGTGCAATGCGTTCTAGGTAATCATGATGTCCATCTCATTGCCTGTCATGCTGGCGTTCAAACTTGCAAACCTAACAGCAGCCTGCAACAAATTCTGCGACATAAACAAGCCGAAGACATTGTAGATTGGCTCCGACAACAACCGTTATTTTATTTTGATTCACAACTGAATTGGGCCATGGTTCATGCTGGCTTACTACCACAGTGGGATCTCACTCTGGCACAACAATGTGCATCCGAAGTAGAAAGCCATTTACGCAGTGATCATTATGTTGATTTTCTCAAAGTCGCTTATGGAGACGAACCAGCGCTCTGGAATGAGCAGCTTGATTCAGAGCAGCGTTGTCGCATCAGCCTCAATGCATTCACACGTATGCGTGTGTGTGATCAACAAGGACGTATGAATTTCTCTTATAAAGGCCCGCTCGGCAAGCAACCTGAAAATCTTCATGCTTGGTTTGATGTTGCACGTAAATCATCCCAGCTGCGTATTGTATTTGGACACTGGTCAGCATTAGGACTGCAACTGAAAGATAATTTACTCGCAATAGATACGGGATGTTTGTGGGGGCAGCAACTCACGGCTGCACAAATCGATACAAAAACCCCCATTATTCATCAATACCAATGCGCTTAAATGACGCAAGCGGCCTGCGTTAGCGCTCTCTTATATAACGCTTAAAAACCATGTTATAGGGATTTCTATCATCTGCAGAATATTTTTCAGCACGATCGAGACACCACTGATGTTGATCAATCACAGGGAAATATCGATCACCCCCAACCTCAGCATCTATCTCGGTCACATACAGCTCATCGGCATGATCTAACATCTGCTCATAAATCATCGCCCCACCAATGATAAATATCTTTTCTACCTGCGCGACATGTTCCAGAGCTAGCTCAATACTATTAACTATCACACAGCCTTTTGCAGTGAAGGCTGGGTCACGAGTGATAATAATATTTTCTCGACCCGGCAGTGGCTGTATCTTAAGTGAATCCCAGGTCTTGCGACCCATAATGACCGGTGCACCCAGTGTGGTTTTCTTAAAGTACTGCAAGTCAGCTGGGCAGTACCAAGGAATATCATTGCCTTGACCAATTACCCGATGTTTTGCCGTAGCAACAATAATTGCAATCACAGGCATACTATTTACACCGCAACAGGCGCCGGAATATGAGGATGTGCTTGATAGTTTTTCAACTCAAAATGCTCATAAGTAAAATCAAAAATTGACTCAGCAGGTTTAACGATCTCAAGCGTTGGCAATGGATAAACGGAACGTTGGCATTGGAGCTGTGCTTGTTCTATGTGATTATTATAAACATGCACATCACCAAAAGTATGCACAAACTCTCCAGGCTGCAAACCAGTCACATGCGCAATCATGATCACGAGTAGCGCATATGAAGCAATATTAAATGGCACTCCTAAAAACACATCGGCACTGCGTTGATAAAGCTGACAAGACAACTTGCCGCTAGCCACATAAAATTGAAACAAAGCATGACAAGGTGGAAGAGCCATTTTATCAATCTCCCCCACATTCCATGCACTGATGATATGACGACGTGAATGTGGATTAGTTTTAATCTGCTCAATGCAGTCTTTGAGTTGATCGATCACACGCCCGTCGGCTGCTGGCCATGCACGCCACTGGGCACCATAGACAGGTCCTAAATTACCCTCATTATCCGCCCACTCATCCCAAATACTGACACCAACCTCATTTAGAGATTGGATGTTAGTTTCGCCACGAATAAACCATAACAGTTCGTGGATTATCGACTTGGTATGACATTTTTTAGTGGTGACCAGTGGAAAGCCCTCACTCAAATCAAAACGCATTTGATAGCCAAAACACGAACGAGTACCGGTGCCAGTTCTATCACTTTGCTCAACACCATTCTCTAAGACATGTTGCAGTAACTCTAAATACTGTTTCATTATCGTGTCCCTGTCTCAAATGTTCCCCGTTGGGCATAATAAAACAACACCACTCCGATGACGATCATGGGCAGACTCAATAACTGCCCCATGGTGAGAGAATCTAGTGCGACAAATCCTAAATGACCATCCGGTTCACGTACATACTCGACCAAAAATCTAAACAACCCGTAAAAGATTAAAAATAGCGCCGACACGCAACCCGTTAAGCGGGGTTTCGAGGAATACAGCCACAAAATGACAAACAGTACTATGCCCTCAAGAAAAGCCTGATAAAGCTGAGAAGGGTGACGTGCAAGCTCATCCACCTGGGGAAATACAACACCCCATGGTAGGTCTGTCGTGCGTCCCCATAATTCACCATTGATAAAATTGCCGATGCGTCCAAAACCTAAACCTAGGGGAACGAGTGGCGCCACAAAATCCGCCAATCTAAACAATCCCCATCCTTGCTTACGTTGATAAAACACCATGGCCACAATGACGCCCAATAACCCGCCATGAAAACTCATTCCCCCTTTCCAAATTTCTAATAAATAGACAGGACGAATTAAAAAATAATCAAGGTTATAAAAAAATACCGACCCCATGCGACCACCGATGATCACACCTAGAAATGCATAAAAAAGAAAATCACTGACTTGTGCAACAGGCATCAACGAGTCTTTTTGAGCCGCTCTTTTACAACCTAGCCACCAAAATGCACCAAAGCCCAGTAAATACATCAAACCATACCAACGCACTGCAAGAGGACCAACATGAAATATGATGGGGTCAAATTCAGGATGAATAAACATAGGTAAAGTTTATCATGCAGCCTAAATAAATCTGACATTATTTTCACTTATAGGCCATTGGCGTTAGATACATTGTTGCAGAAAGGCGATATTCTGTTTTGAAATTTGATCTTAATGGAACCACACATGAACCACCTCAAGCACGAGACCAGTCCATATCTGCTCCAACATGTCGATAATCCTGTCGATTGGTATCCCTGGGGACCGGAAGCGTTACAAAAAGCCAAAGATGAAAACAAACCGATTCTGTTATCGATCGGTTATTCAGCCTGTCACTGGTGTCATGTCATGGCGCATGAGTCATTTGAAGATCAAGCCACAGCTGAAGTCATGAATGATTTATTTATCAATATCAAAGTCGATCGTGAGGAACGTCCCGATATCGATAAAATTTACCAAACTGCCCAACATCTGCTCACTCAACGCACAGGCGGCTGGCCTTTGACGATGTTTTTAACCCCTGATGATCAACTGCCTTTCTTTGGGGGAACCTATTTCCCTGATCAGCCACGCCATAATCTACCAGCGTTTAAAGATCTGCTTCAACACATCGCAAAAGCCTACCAAAACAAACATGGTGAAATCGTTAAGCAAAACCACTCACTAAAAGAGGTGATGAAAAATCTGTACCAATCCAATGAACACCCTATTGGTATTGATGGCCGCTTGATACATGCGGCAAAAGATCAACTTTTACAAAGCTTTGATCGTCGCCATGGCGGTTTTGGTTCAGCGCCTAAATTTCCCCATCCGACCAATATCGAATTACTGTTGCGCACATGGCAGCAACACGCACAAGCTATTGACGATGACAGTGATGAAAAGCATCAGGCACAGCAGGAAGAACTCAAACAACACACGCTTAAGCCGGCGTTATATACACTAGAACGAATGGCTGCTGGCGGTTTATTTGATCATGTTGGTGGAGGTTTTTGCCGATATTCAGTGGATGATTACTGGATGATTCCGCATTTTGAAAAAATGCTCTATGACAATGGTGCTTTATTAAGCCTCTATTGCTATGCCTATCAAATCAGCCAAGATGAAGATTTTAAACAAACTGCACACGATACAGCTGCTTGGGTCATGCGTGAAATGCAATCACCTGAAGGTGGTTATTACTCCTCACTCGATGCTGATTCTGAAGGTGAAGAGGGTAAATTCTATGTATGGACAGAAGAACAATGTCGCGAGTGCCTAAGCGATGACGAGTATGCTGTGCTCAATCAACGCTTCGGTTTCTCACGTGGCCCTAACTTTGAAGACAAATTCCATTTGCATGAATTTGAATCTTTTACTGAAGTACAGCGTCAGTTAGGCTTCTCGGAATCACAATGCCGCGATTTATGGCACTCTGCCAAACAAAAGTTATTCGCCATACGCCAACAACGCATCGCACCCGGGCGTGACGAAAAAATCTTGACCAGTTGGAATGCCCTGATGATCAAGGGCATGCTGATCAGTAGTCGCGTGTTTGATCAGCCTGAACATTTTCAATCAGCCCATCAAGCTTTGCATTTTATTCAACAAAAAATGTTTGCTGAAGGCCGTCTATACGCTACCTATAAAAACAACAAAGCGCATCTCAATGCCTATCTGGATGACTATGCTTTTCTATTGGATGCCTGCTTAGAATATTTACAAGTACAATGGAGCAACAATGTTCTTAACTTTGCCATCAGCATCGCCGATGTGCTGCTGGAGCAATTTGCTGATCCTGAGCATGGCGGCTTCTTTTTTACCGCCCACGATCATGAAGATCTCATTCAACGCCCTAAAGTAAGTGGTGATGAAGCCACCCCATCAGGTAATGGTATAGCTGCACAGAGCTTATTAAAACTAGGATTACTGTTAAGCCGTTCTGATTATATTGAAGGCGCGGAAAATACTCTAGAATATGCCAGCCAAGCCATGACCAACTCTCCGTTAGCGCACGGTTCTTTACTGGCCTGTTTACAAGACATGGAGCAGATGCCAAGCATAGTCATTATTCGCGGTAGCGTTGAGCGTGTGAATGAGTGGCGCCAAGCCTGCCAAACAAATTACAACCCACAACAGTACCTATTCGCTATTGCTGATGATTGCACCGATCTACCAGAAGCGCTGGCCAATAAATTTGCTTCACAAAACGAGACCGCCGCATATGTGTGTCAAGGACTCAGTTGTCAGGCTCCTGCCCAATCCCTGGCCGCATTACAGCAACAATTAGATAACCTCTAAGTAAATGCCGCCATGGCCGCTTCATAGTCTGGCTCTTGCGCAATTTCCTCAACCATTTGTGTATGCAAGATTTGGTCATCAGCTGCCAAACACAACACTGCTCGCGCCGTCAGCCCCGCGAGTGGCCCATCTTGAATGAGCACCCCATAGTCGGTGGCAAAATCTTTATTGCGCATCATTGATAACGACACGCATTGCTCGCTATTCAATGCGCTACAAAAACGCGTCATTGCAAAGGGTAAATCGGCTGAAATTACCAGTAATATCATATCTTCAAACGCAGCTATCTGTTCAACAAACTTCTTTGTCGAATCCGCACATACTGGAGTATCCAAACTAGGCACAATCGATAAGATTTTTCTCTTCCCCGCAAAATCTTCCAGACCCAGATCATTTAGGTCTTTTCCTACACATTTGAATGCAGGTGCCTGTTGCCCCACATCGGGAAGGTCTCCATTAGTATGTATCTGATTACCTTGTAAAGTGATGGTAGCCATATGCTCTCCTTAACAGTCTTTTGGTTGGCTTGTCGATGTCTAGAAAATACTCAAAAAATCTCACTCTCAAAAATTCCAAATTCCGGGTTCAAACAACCGAGCTCAAAAAAATGTAGATAAAACAACCAGCTCAATACGTAATCCCATTCTGTCGATAAGGTCATTATATTGACTCTGAACCATCCACCTACAAAACACGATGACACTACACCATAGCCGACACGCAATGGTATAATCATGCTAACTTACACTTTAACAATTTGCCATGCCACATATATTTACCTCCCCCCTATTGCTACTTACTTTACTCTCGCTGACCAGCTTTCTCATAGGCTGCTCAGACAGTTCAGAGCCCGCTATTCAACTGAATGACCCTTGGCTACGCGAGGCGCCTCCCGGTGCCACTGCCATGGCGGGTTATCTAGTCATCCATAACCACGGCAATGCTGATGTCAGTCTTAATGATGCCCACAGTAATGACTTTGATCGAATTGAATTCCATCAAAGTGTAGAAGAAAACGGGGTCTACAAAATGATACCTCACACTAATCTGAATATTCCTGCCAATGGCGAGCTGGCACTGCAACCTGGTAGTTATCATTTAATGATGATTAAACCTAAACGCACACTGACCGCAGGTGACGAGGTCACAATGACGCTCAAGTTCGGTAGTGATAACGAAATGACTCTAGTCATGCCTGTGAACAAGGCCATGCATAGCGGTGGCGAAGATCACTCGCAACACCATCATCACTAACCGCCTGAGCTAAAGGCTCATCTATGCAAGATATCTCTGGCGCACTTGTGACCGCCTTACAACTTATATTGCAATTAGAGCCTGATCTGGTTGAAATCGTTACTCTGTCACTGCAAGTCAGTATCAGCGCAGTGTTGATAGCTGCGCTTATTTCAATTCCTTTGGGCACACTATTGGGCACTTATAAGTTTCGTGGTCATGGCCTCATCTGCGGCATCTTAAATACCCTTATGGGTTTACCTCCGGTAGTCGTAGGACTGGCCTTATATCTGTTCTTATCACGCTCAGGGCCTTTGGGCAATTTAAATCTGCTGTTCACGTCTACCGCTATGATTATTGCACAATGTATTCTTGTCACACCGATCATTGCGTCACTCACTCAACAAACCATTCATGATTTATTCCAGTGTCATAAAGAACAATTTAAAGCCCTAGGCGCACCAGTGCATCACACTTTAATTCCATTGGTGTGGGACGCTAGAAATAGTTTAGTGACTGCCGTACTGGCAGGCTTTGGACGCGCTTCAGCCGAGGTAGGAGCAGTGTTGATTGTGGGGGGTAACATCAATCACATCACTCGCGTAATGACCACGACGATCGCGCTCGAAACCAGTAAAGGCAATTTAGAATTAGCCATGGCGCTGGGTATTATTCTATTAATGATATCGTTCTCTGTTACTAGTGTGATGATTTTCATCCGTAACCGAACACCCTAAGCCATGCCAGATACATCTACCTGCCAGCAATACCTGCCACTCAAAGTCAGCCATGTCAGCTATCAAGTGCACACTGACTTATTGCTGGATAATGTAAATCTTGAATTCAATGACCTTAAACGCAGCATTATTCTCGGCCACAACGGCGCCGGCAAAAGCTTGTTGCTGAAACTATTACATGGTGTTATTCAACCCACACAAGGCCAAATTACTTGGCATAAACAAACACCCAATACGCAACAGTATTGGCGCAGCCTGTTATTACAAAAACCCAGCTTCTTTGCTCGTAGTGTGCGTTATAACATTGAATTCGTACTGAACTTAGCCGGTATTGCAAAAGCTCAACAGGCTAATCTATGCGATGAAGCACTTAACGTATGCGGTCTAGTCAACATTGCCGATCGCAAAACTCATTTACTGTCTGGCGGTGAAGCCCAGAAACTGTCATTGGCAAGAGCTTGGGTACTCAAACCAGCTATTCTATTAATGGATGAACCCACGGTGGCACTCGATCCCCCCTCAGTCATCAGCTTTGAAAATATCATTCACGAATTTAAGCAAGCTCATACAAAAATCATCATAACCACACATGATCTTGCGCAAGCTAAACGCATGGCAGATGAAATCGTGTTCGTTCATAACGGCAAAATCCTCGAACACAGCCCAGCTGAAAACTTTTTCCAACAGCCTCATACTGACACCGCTCAAAAATTTATCAGCGGCGAACTGTAAAATTTCCTGATTTCATGGTCTCCACCTATTGAAGCTCCTGAATTTAAGCAGGTCCTCAACACATAAAAACTGTTGACTATTAGGCAACCTCTTTGAATGAGTATGCTTACACTTAGTCGACTGATAGAACTGCTATAATGAGTAAAAGCACAGTAAGTACTAAATAAAGTTATGAGCAGGGAATAAATAACCCGATCTATTACCCAAAAATCCCTGGAGATAAAAAATAAAAACATAAAACTATTCTTAAAACTCAAACCAAGCGATATCCCTGACAACACCTCCTTCTGTCGAGATGTCTCCTCCATAGGCCACTACGGCACGGGAGATGTTGAATTTACAGTTTCTTCAGAATCAGAGTTTAACAACATCAAACATTTCATCACACTGGCATACAACAAGGTGGGGGGGATGAACTCTAAACCACCGTAAAGCCAGCATATACGCTGGCTTTACTGAGTAATTTTAAATGCTTGGTACTTTAGACGGGTCAATTAATCGGTGCGACTGGTAACTTCTAATAAATGATAACCGAACTGGGTTTTCACCGGGCCTTGCACTTCGTTGAGTGGGGCACTGAAGACCACTTCATCAAATTCTCTCACCATCATACCTGGGCTAAATTCACCGAGTTCACCTCCCGAGGCACCTGAAGGGCAGCTGGAGTGTTGTTGTGCGACGTCGGCAAAATCTGCTCCGTCGGCAATTTGTTGTTTGAGTGTATTACATTGGTCTTCTGTATCAACCAAGATGTGTCGTGCCGAGGCTTTGGCCATGATGTTCCCCTTTAGTTTGTTGCGTATTGTCTTGTGATTGGTTTATGCGGCTTACTCTTTGGCTTCGTTGGTTGCGTCATCAGCTGCAGCTTCAGCACTGTCTTCCGCCGGAGCTTCTTCTGTCGCTTCTTCAGCGGCGGCTTCTACCGGCTCTTCAGCAGGCTTGGGCAGAGTAATTTCTACTAAACCAGCATCTAATAAGATTTTTGCTTTGTCATCACCATTAACATATTTTTTGTCAGTGCCTTTAACAGCATAGCGACCCGATTTTTTTTGATAAATCGTATATTCACCTGCGGTTTGAACTTCTTTCATACCTAATTTCCTGTGTTGGTTTTAAGATGTGATCATAAATAGTGCGCAGAGTGTACCTGATTGTGCGCTTTTTTATAGTGCCTAAAGGGGTTTATACGTTTACAGTGCAACCCCTAGCGCTTTTTTATAGTGCCTAAAGGGGTTTATACGTTTACAGTGCAACCCCTAGCGCTTTTTGCATGAAAAACTGTTTGAGAGCGGCTTGGCTATCTGCCAGATTCACGCCGATGTGTCGCAAGCTACGCATAATTTGATCATCACTTCTGAATAAGTGGTCGATGCCCTCCAGCACTTTTTGCATAACCGCATTATCGGCTTTACGCGCCATTTCATATTGTCTCAGCACTCTGGCCGAGCCCAGTGGCCGATCAGACTGTCGAATACATTCAGTCAAGCTGATGACATCCGCAAGACCCAGATTCAATCCTAATCCTGCCAGCGGATGAACAATATGGGCGGCATCGCCTAATAGTGCCAGCCGCCGACCGATATAATGCTGAGCTTGCGCGCCACGCAATGGAAAACTTTGACGAGCGGAAACCACACGTAGGTCGCCTAATTTGTGCTCAAAAGCATTGGTCAGTTGCTGGTTAAATTCATCATCTGATGAAGCTTCTAATTGCTGACAGACGCTGTCAGGCACGCTCCATACGATAGAACACTGTTCAGGGGTGATGGGCAGTAAGGCCAAAGGCCCATGAGTACCAAAACACTGCCATGCCGTGTCTTGATGAAACTGGTCGGATTCAATGATAGCGACCACACCACGCTGATGATAATCGGTGAGGATAAAATCACTTTGCATGATTTCACGCACAACAGAATTTTGTCCATCTGCACCCAATACCAAGGGGGCCGTCAGTTTACTACCATCATCACATTCGACTAGTACGGTTTGTTCGCTAATAGCCGTGCAAGTTTGCAAACTGCCCACATAGCGTGTGATAAGAGGCTGTTCACCTATCACTTGGTTAAGTGCCGTGAGTAATACATGATTCTCAACAATTACGCCTAGATGAGGATGACTGGTTTCATTGGCATTGAAATCAATACGTGCACCCCCTCCCTGCTCCCAAACGCGCATAGCATGATAAGGATACGCACGCATAGCGACCACTCGTGGCCACACATCAAGTTGTGTGAGAAATTCAATGGAAGCGAGATTCAGCGCGGTAACACGCCCATTAAGCGCATCTTGTGGTGTCCATTGTAGCGCCTGTTGTTGATCGATCAATGCGACCTTATGACCGGCCTGAGCGAGACTGCACGCGGCAGCTGAACCCACATTGCCACCGCCAACCACAATGCAATCATATTCATTCACACTTTGAATCATAAACTTCTCATTAAATAATAACCTTTTCTAAACACAAGCTGCTGTTACAAGTAGCGCAATCCGAAATTGCGACGCAAGACAGTGCGTTGCGCCAATGGCAGGTTGGCGATCATACGCAAGCCCATACTTCGCAACGCTTTAATCGGTGTCGCTTGTGGTGCGAATAAACGGGTCAAGTTATCTGTGAGCTTGATGACATGATCACGATCTTTTTGTCGCGCTAATCGATAATCTTTTAACAAAACATTCATATCTGTTTGACTGGGATCCGATGAGCCTATGTGATTAACAAGCGTTTGCACATCACGCAGGCCTAAGTTAAATCCTTGTGCAGCGACGGGATGGACAGATTGTGCAGCATTACCAATCAACACCGCATCAGCTTCTGTAATTGCATGACTGACGGTAAGAGACAGTGGATAAGCGCTACGCTGGCCCACCGCTTGAAAGCGCCCTAAACGATAACCAAAAGCTTTCTGTAGGGCACACAAGAAACTTGCATCATCCATGTCTAAATAGTACTGACTAGCATGCGTGGGTTGCGTCCATATCAGTGCACAACATTGTTCTTGCACCGGCAACACGGCCAACGGTCCATGAGCAGTAAAACGCTCATAAGCAATATTAGTATGCGCCTTTTCTGGTCGAACGATACTGATGATAGCCGTTTGTTGATAATCTTTATGATCGAAACCCATGTGTAATAAATTTCTCACTTGTGAGCGTGCACCATCAGCACCGACCAGTAGGCCAGCCTGCACTGTTCGCTGTTGGCCATCAATATGCAATATTAACTCATAGCCACGTTCGCGCTTATTTAAAGCCGTTAATTTAGCTGGTGACCACACAGTTAAGTTTTCCTGTGTGGCCACGTGCTGACTCAATATCGACATCAGCTTATCATTTGGCATCATGTAACCAATGGGCGATAGTTGATGTTCATTAGCATCAATTCTAGCGCCCCCAAAATTTCCCTGTTCAGAGATATCCAGGCGTTCTATAGGCGTGACATAGGGTTTGATAGCTTCCCACAAACCCGCTTGAGTGAGCACCTTTTCTGAGCTACGCGTTAACCCTGTAGTGCGCAAATCAAGCACATTGTTATGAACTGGCGCGGCGTTGTTTTGCTCGAGTAAAAGAATTTTATAAGCGCTATCGGCCAACGCAGATGCCAGCGACATACCCACCAAACCGCCGCCAACGATAACACAATCAAAAGTTTCCTCAGCCATGATTATTTTGTACCGCTGGCCATTAGCTGTTCGATATCAATCATTTCTTTGACAATGCCGCTAGTTAACACTTCATGACCGGTACGTGTGACTCTGACATCATCTTCAATTCTAATGCCAGTGTTCCAATAACGCTTAGGCACGCCACGTGACCTGTCGGGAATATAAATCCCCGGCTCAACGGTGAGCACCATGCCGGGTTCAAATAAACGCCATTGCTCCGCGACTTTATAATCGCCAACATCATGCACATCTAAACCTAACCAGTGCCCTGTTCTGTGCATATAAAATTGACGATATGCACCGTCTTTGATGAGTTGTGCTGGGCGCCCTTTTAAGATGCCTAACCTAACCATACCTTTAGTCAACACTTTTACCGCAGCCATATGCGGATCATCCCAATGATTGCCAGGTTGCACGGCTTCAATGGCTGCGTATTGCGAATCCAACACCAGCTGATACAACTCTGCTTGCGCCTCACTGAATGTGCCATTCACAGGAAAAGTGCGAGTAATATCACTGGCATAACCTTGATATTCAGCACCCGCATCAATTAATAATAGGTCGCCATCATTGAGGACTTGATTATTCTCTGTGTAATGCAAAATACAGCCATTTTTACCGCCACCAACAATTGACGGATAAGCGGTACCACATCCGGCTTTCTTGAATTCGTAAAGTAATTCTGCTTCAACTTCATACTCATACATACCGGGTTGGCAACGTTGCATGGCACGTTTGTGTCCAGCAATTGCTGCTTTAGCCGCTTTTTTCATTTGCGTGATTTCATACCCTGACTTAAATAAACGCAAATCATGTAACAGATGTTCAAGGGCGACAAATTCATGAGGTGCATGAGCGCCACCTCGGCCTCTACCACGTATCTTATTGACCCAAGCGATGATTTTGTCATCAAAGGCTTTATTCACCCCCATGGTATAGAACACTCGTGACCTTTGTTCGAGTATACCGGGCAAGATCTCATTCATGTCGCTGATCGGAAAAGCATCGTCTGCGTCATAGTCATCACGTGCACCTTGTTGACCAGCACGTCGACCATTCCAAGTTTCCATCTCCATATCACGCTCACGACAAAATAGGATGTACTGCCCATGTGGGCGACCAGGAGCAATCACTGCCACAGATTCCGGCTCGTTAAATCCGGTGAGATACATAAAATCACTGTCCTGACGATAATCATACTCTACGTCGCGATTACGCGTTTTAACCGTTGCTGCAGGCACGATAGCAATGGCCTCATTGCCCATCATTCTCATCAAACTTTTGCGTCGCTTGGCGAACTCTTTATGCATTTACTGGATCTCCGTGGTCATTTTGATGGGTTGCAATTCTTCCGCGACCAGTAACACAGCCATGCGAACATATTCCATCAACTCCACATAGGATAGCTCTTCTTCCTCCTCACCAGTATCGGCGCCATCCAGTTGTGCTATACGCGATAAGTCTTGAACAATTTCTAATGTATCCTGAGGCAACTGGGAGGCATCTCGCAAGCCCGCATTGGCCAAACCATATAGATAACAATCACACCATGCAGCCAGTGCATTCACTCGCGTGCTCAGGTCTATATCTTCATCGTCAGGGATCATGAGGGTTAACTGCAGCTGCGGATCTGTCATTTGCGATTTCACATGCTCATAAAAAGCATTCAACTGCGCATTTAATGTCTCTGACAATACGACATTTTCATAATCGGGAGCTAACACTGCGATAGAGTTGTGTAAAGGATAACTGATATCGATACTCAGTACGCCACATAAAAATCCATGCAATTCAGGCGTAGTAATAGCAAATTCCTCAGTTTGAAGTGCTGCTTGCGTTTGCTCAAATAGGCTTGTGTCAGTCATAAATACTTTTAAATTGTCCAGTAGAAACCCAAATAAATAGTGCCACGATGGTCAAACATTCTATTCAGGGAGAGTTTTTTTCTGCTATATTGAGTGTTTGTTTTAACACACGCGCTATACCAATGACTGATGATAACAAAACAAATATGGCATCAGAAGAAGAACTCAAAAGACTCAGCCATCAAATTAATGAATTAATCGCTGCCTGTAATATGCTCAAGAGTGAAAATACACAACTCAAAGCACAGCAGTCTTCTTTCAACGATGAGAAGTCTAAATGGGTGGATTACCAGAACGAAGTGAAAGCGCGTGTACAACTGATGGTGCAGCGTCTCAAAACACTCGAGCAGAGTAATTAAATTTTATCTGAAGACCAATTCTAACAATGAGCAACGACAAGCCAATTACCATCACTATACTTGATAACGAGTACCGTATTGCCTGTCCTGCCGGTGAAGAAAATGCATTACGCCAATCAGCGACGCTCCTTAATCAACGCATTCATGAAGTACGAAACAAAGGCAAGGTTATTAGTCCAGAACGCGCAGCCGTCATGGCCGCTCTCAATATTATTTCTGAGTTTTACAGCGAATTGCGTGATCGAGACCAACAAAATGAGCGTATCGACAACACGCTTCGTAATTTACATGAACGTGTTGAAGAAGCTATCCATTCGGCAAAACAATTGGAATTATAGATAACAAGTCGTACACTGTAACTCAAGTCTCTGTGATATTCGTGAGCTTGTTGTTAATACCCTTGAGCCTATTTAAACATCCCGGGGCCGCTCGTTAGGTAGTTGTGTGCAAGCCCGCGCAGGGTAGCCTAAAGTTATTTACAGCGAACCCACTTGAACCTTTGGTTCAAGGTAAACGACCTCCACGGTATCACGGAGCGCTATATTTTCTTCCAACCTCCCAATAATTACCCAAAATCTAGTGAGAATTTTATGCAATATTGGCTAATGAAATCAGAACCCAGTGAATATGGTATCGAAGATTTAAAACGTGATAAGACGGAACATTGGGATGGAGTAAGGAACTATCAAGCAAGAAACATGATGCGCGATCAAATGAAAAAAAATGATCTTGCCTTTTTATATCACTCAAATTGTGATGATATCGGCATCGTTGGTTTAATGACAATTCATAGAGAAGGTTATCCCGACCACACAGCTTTCGATAAAAAAGATAAACATTATGATCCAAAAAGTGACCCTGATAATCCACGCTGGATCATGGTTGACGTAAAATACAAACGCAAATTGAAACGTACTATTACACTGCAAGAATTAAAGACACATAAAAAACTTCAAGGTATGCAGTTACTTCAAAAAGGAAATCGTTTATCTATCATGCCGGTCTCCGAGGAACATTGGGAATACATACTTTCGTTAGAATGAATAACGCAAAATCACCAATATCACTGTATTTAAAAACAATAAAAACAAGCACTAATTATCATCACTAACATTAGAAGCATGATGCTAAATTCTAGAGGCACCATGTCTCGATTAAGCATAAATAAGCGTTAACCGATCATTAACTTTAGAATTAATACTACGTAAAACACTCATCAATTAAAAAATACAATCAAAAATAAATTTTTTTTAACAATAATTAAAATATCCCTATACAAACTTTCTCGCTCACATTAGAGAGCACTACCTCATAAAAAAGTTTTGGATTGTGAAAAAATTAATAGAAATTGCAGCATGTAATATGCGTGAAACGGCGACTAGAATAGCGTTTTTAAGAGTTTCTAAAGTTATAAAAAAATTAACACATACTCATGTAAACAATATACATCAGTTAGCTTATATCAATAATTAATGTATATTTTTACAAAAAATATTTAATAGTAATTTAAAAAATAATAAATCAATAAAAAATAAACTAGTAATTTTTATTTCTTTGTTTATACTCGGCAATGTCAAAAAAACTAAACGTAATAGTTTGGAGGAATTTCTAGATGGCCATCAAGCGCACTACTAAGAAACGTAAAGCACCAGCAAAGCGTAAAGCAGTGAAAAAAACAACAACTGCAAAGCGTAAAACTACCACTTCAAAAGCTAAAGCAGCACCTAAGCGCAAGACTGCAAAGAAAGCAGCACCTAAGCGCAAGACTGCAAAGAAAGCAGCACCTAAGCGCAAGACTGCAAAGAAAGCAGCACCTA
>Ga0181553_10001772_pt1 | contig 19205 bp, 18 predicted proteins | sample 011ome_17_FD_133753 | JGI IMG/M metagenome (GOLD analysis project Ga0181553, IMG submission 133753) | Coastal salt marsh microbial communities from the Groves Creek Marsh, Skidaway Island, Georgia - 011502XT metaG (megahit assembly) | ecosystem: Environmental > Aquatic > Marine > Intertidal...
ATTGCATTATATCCAAATAAGAAAACCTATCTCTTAAATAATAAGCATTTTCAATAGCGGTTTGATAAAAATCATTGGGAATATTTAAGTCACTATTTGTGCATGCTGCACCACAGTTATTAAAAGATTGTTTGATTTTATCGGTTTGAACTGCAAAGGTTATCAAGGACTTTTTATAATTACCCCAATTCTCGATTAACTTTTTGTTAACCTCAGTGAGAGACTTTTGCGTGAAGAGTTTATTTTGAAATTGTTTATGAAGATTAGTCCCAGCATCTTTGCTGAAGATATTTTCAAAAATTGATAAGTCATGATTGATTTCTGAAAATTGAGGAGGTTGTGAGCTATTTAGAATATCATTTTGCATCCTTGATAATGAAAGAGTAGCCACTCCTACTTGCTCACCATGTAATGAACCTGGATGTTTATCTCCCATAAACATATCTATGTAATGACTAATTAAATGTTCCCCCATACTACCCGCATGAGTAGATCCTATAATGATGGCAGCTATTCCATTAAGCAGCGTCATTCTTGATAGTGCCGCTAATGTTTCCTCATCACCAGTTAAAATATTTGCTGAGTTATTTAATAAAATATTTTCATCTTCATACTGAAGAGCAAATGGAGTTTCATCATAAAATGTATCTAATAAAAAATGAGAAGTAAGCCAATCAACCTGACAAGTTGTTCGACACAAAACATCACCGAGAGCACTTCTCAGCAAACGAGGAGGTACTATTTTTAAATTATCTAAATCAATAATAATAGCTTCAGGTATTTTTGATTTTACAGAAACTTTAATTCCATTTTCTGTTAAGGAAACAGTCGATGTAGTAGCCGCAGCAGAAAGAGATGATAAGTAAACAAACAATCCTTGATTATTTTGATTTGATATAAATTTACATATATCTACAACTGAACCTGATCCAATACATATTATATTCTCATACTCTTTTAATGAACTAGCCAGTGAAGATGCATATTCTACAGTTGACTGATATTTTTCTAATATTTTAATTTCATATTTAATTTTTTCTTGGTCAAACTTTTTTGTAATCTTATCACCTAGTGAAGCAAAAGATTTGGCTCCACTAACTATTAAATTTCTTTTATTTTCAAATTTTTCAAAATGTCGAAATTGATAATCTATTACTGATGGAGTAATGACAATTTCTTCAATGGGGAGCTTGATATTTTTTCTTGAAAAAGGACTTTGATATTCGCCTGTGAGTAATTTTTCAATTATCCCTATTTTATTGATCATTCTTTGAATTTTTTAACATATATTTAACAAGATTGTTGTTTTTTTTCACATAAGATTTGATAAAATTTGTTTAGGTTAACAAAGGAGGATAATTATGTCTCATTCTAAAATGAAGAGTGCTATCGACAGTTTCCTTAAAGGACAAATGTCTAGACGTGATCTCCTAATCAAAGCAGGTAGATATGGTATTGGTTTTGCTGCATTAACTAAGTTAATGGGCTTGCAAGTAACTAGTGCTTTAGCTGCACAGGACTTTGATTGGAAGAAGCATAGTGGCACTACAATTAAACTTTTGATGAATAAGCACCCTTATATGGATTCCATGATAGCAGAGCTTGATAATTTCAAGGCGCTTACAGGAATGAATGTCGAGTACGACATTTTTGCTGAGGATGTTTACTTTGATAAAGTAACAGCTGCATTATCATCAGGATCATCAGAATACGATGCATTCATGACTGGTGCCTATATGACTTGGACTTATGGTCCAGCAGGATGGTGTGCTGACTTAAACGAGTTTATTGGAGACTCAAATAAAACTAACCCGAGTTATAACTGGAACGACGTAGTAGGCAACTTAAGAGATGCTTGCTCATGGAGTGGTGTAGCAGGAGATGCTCCTGGTGCTGCAGGTTCCAAACAGTGGTGTATGCCTTGGGGTTTTGAGTTAAACAGTGTTACTTATAACCAGAGATACTTCGATAAGGCAGGCATGAAGCCTCCTGGAGATCTTGTTGAAATGACTGACCAAGCAGAATGGTTCACCAAAAATGCTGGATCAAATGATTGGTCTTATGGTATTGGAACCAGAGGTAGTAGAAGTTGGGCAACAATCCACCCAGGGTTTATGTCTGCTTATGCAAACTATGGTTTAAGTGATTTTGAGAATAATGGCGGAAAACTAAAAGCTGCTATGAACTCTCAGGCTTCAAAAGACTTCCATAAGCAGTGGGTAAAGATGATCTCATCTTCAGGACCTGCTAACTGGTCTGGCTACACTTGGTATGAAGTTGGAAATGATATTGGAGCTGGTGCTTCAGCTATGATTTTCGATGCTGATATCCTAGGTTACTTCTTTAATGGTAACCCTGATAATAAGGAAGCTGGAAACTTTGGTTTCCATGGATTTACTCCTAACCCAAGCGCAAGCGCCCCAACACCTAACGTATGGATCTGGTCTTTAGCTATGAGCAACTTCTCTAAAAAGAAAGATGCTGCATGGTATTGGATGCAATGGTGTAACGGCCCTGAAAACGCAATGGCTGGTGGTGTAAAACACAACCAAGTGAACCCTGTTAGAGAGTCTGTATGGGCTTCAGGTGATTTTGACGATAAAATTCGTGGAACTTCACCTGGATATATGGAGCAATACAATAGCTCTATTGATGGATCAAAAATCCACTTTACAGCTCAGCCTTTATTCTTTGAAACAACAACAGAATGGGCAGCAGCACTTCAGGAAATGCAAACAGGATCAAATGTCGATGAGACATTAGATAAGTTAGCATCAAAGATAGACCGCATGATGAAGGATGTGGGTCTAGCTTAGTAATAACCTCCTTGATTTCTACACCGTTTTATTTTTTATAAAGCGGTGTAGAATAAAATTTATGAAAATAAATCGGAAACTTTTTCCCTACGTTCTCACCTTACCCGCTCTACTAGTTTGTGTGGGGATACTTATTCCTTTTTTTACAGCAGTTTACTACTCGCTTCAAAGATACAACTTAAAAATGCCTCATATGAAGGGTTTTATCTGGTTTGATAATTATGTAAATATTTTCACCGATCCTTCTTTTTGGAACACCATAAGAGTTTCTTTAACTTATACTTTTTTCACAATTATTATTGAGCTTTTGCTTGGATTAGGAATAGCTTTATTATTAGCTAAGCGTAATTGGCTAAATAATGTCCTTGGTGTTTTATTAGTTCTTCCTCTTATGATAGCGCCCGCTCTTGCATCATTGATTTGGAGATTATTAATTAATCCAAACTTTGGTATTGTAAATTATCTTTTATCTTTCATTGGTATAGATGATTTCACTTGGGCCAGTCACCCAGACACTGTTTTATTTACTTTGATCATGGTGGATGTATGGGTTTTCACTCCATTTATTATGATCCTACTTTTAGCGGGATTGAGATCTTTACCTAGACAGCCTTTTGAGGCTGCGGAGTTAGACGGCGTTCCTGAGTATTACAAATTTTTTAGAATTACTCTTCCAATGCTCTTCCCATTCATTTTAACAGCTTCTCTATTTCGATTATTAGAAAGTATCCAACAATTTGACATTATCTATGCACTTTCTCAGGGAGGCCCAGGCGAAAGTAGTATGGTTTTTCAAGTTTCAGCATATTTACAGACTTTTCAGTATACGAATATTGGAAAAGCAGCGGCCATGATGGTTGTTTTATGGGCTATTTGTTATTTCTTATGTCATGTTTTTGTTAAACAATGGCATAAACTAAAAATCAAAACCAAAGGTGAGTTGCTCCAATGAGATTTAACATTTGGGGTGTATTAAAGATACTCGCATATATTGCGATTATTATGTTTTTTCTCTTTCCTATAGCTTGGATATTTAACATGTCATTTATGACAAACGATGAAATTTTAAGAAAAGTACCTGTCTTGTTCTATGAACCAACTTTGAAGAATTACATTGGTTTGTGGAAAGGAGAAATTGCCATAGAGGGTTTTGCTACCATGTATGTTTATTTTAAACAAAACTTAATTAATAGTGCGATACTTTCTGTAGGTTCTGTTTCAGTAACACTTCTGCTCGGTGTACCTGCTGCTTATGCTTTTGCCAGGTATAAATTTAAAGGAGGAGAAGATATTGCTTTCACGCTTTTAAGTTTTAGATTTGCTCCTGCTCTTTTAATTATACTTCCTTTAAATTTATATTTTTCACAAATCGGTCTTTATGACAGTTATTTTGCTTTAATTTGGGTTTATCAATTAATAACTCTTCCATTGCTACTATGGATAGTCAGGGGTTATTTTGAGGATATTAGCCCCGACATTGAATACGCATATCGCTTGGATGGGCATTCATGGTTTCAATCTTTTTGGAGAATTTCAATTCCACTTGCCAAGCCAGGAATTGCAGCCGCATCACTTCTGTGTTTTATTTATGCTTGGAATAATTTTGTTTTTGCACTTATCTTAGGTTCGAGTCAAATCCAACCTGTTACGGTTGGCGCTTTAGCATTCATTACTGCAAGTGCAATACCTTATGGTTTGATTGCCTGTGGTATTGTCGTTTCTGTTTTACCTACTTTAATTTTAGCATTATTTATTCAAAAATATCTTGTTCAAGGATTAAGCCTTGGTGCAATTAAAGGGTAAACATGTCTTATTTAAAATTAGAAAATTTATCCAAAAGTTTTAAAGACGATAAGGTTATATCAAATTTAAATGCAAAAATTGATAAAGGTGAGTTCTTTGTAATTTTTGGACCATCAGGATCAGGCAAGACTGTCTTATTAAGACTTTTATCTGGAATTATGCTGTTGGATAACGGTGAGATCGAAATGGATAATCAAGTTATTAATGAATTCCAACCAGAAGAGAGAGATATATCAATGGCTTTTCAAAACTTCGCTCTTTATCCTCATATGAAAGCATATGATAATATCGCAAGCCCACTTAGAGCTAATAATAAGAATATTTCAGATGAAGAAATTGACCAAAAAGTTAAAGAAGTAGCGAGTCTTTTAAAAATAGAGCATGTTTTAAATCAATTTCCAAAAGAATTATCAAACGGTCAAAAACAAAGGACATCATTAGCTCGAAGTTTAATTAGCAAGCCCTCAGTTGTTTTATTAGATGATCCCTTAAGAAATGTTGACGCAAAGATTAGGTTTGAAATGAGACTCGAGTTACCAAAAGTTTTGAAAGAGTTTAATACAACAGTAATTTATGTAACCCAAGATTTTAGAGAGGCCATGGCATTAGGAGACAGAATTGCAGTTCTTTATGATGGTAAGTTTAATGATATAAACTCACCTAAAAGTATTTATCAAAATCCCTCTTCATTAACTACAGCAAAACTTTTCGGAGATCCTACAATAAATAATTTTAACGCAACTATTAAAAAACAAAATGAGTTTGTTGAAGTTGATATTAAGGGTGAACAAATTAAATTAAAACGCAAAACCAACGTTCAAGATGGTGAATGTGTTGTTGGTATTCGACCAGAGGATATAATTTTATCGAATGAACCATTAGAAAACTCAATCCAAGTAGAGTTTAGGACTAAAACCCCACTAAATTTAAGAATAGTATTTTTAGTTAGATTAAAGAATGGCTTAGAACTTTTGTGTTCGACCACTGAAGAAGAGTCACGACTCATCGATGAAAATAAGAAAATGTATATTTCTTTCTTAGAAGAAAAGTCACATTTTTTTGATAAAGAAACAAAAAGGAATTTAGAATAAGTGGCAAAAGTAGTTTTAGAAAGTTTGAATAAAGTTTTTACTTCCAAGATTGGAAAAGATGTCAAAGCTGTAAATAATTTTAATTTAATATTAGATGATGGAGAGATTCTTGCTTTACTTGGTTCATCAGGCTGTGGAAAAACCACAACTTTAAGAATGATTGCTGGATTTGAGACTGCTTCGTCTGGTCAAATTAAGATTGGTGAAAGATTAGTGAATGATTTGAAACCAGCTGAGAGAAATGTTGCCATGGCCTTTGAGGGATACGCGTTATACCCACCTCTAACCGTCAAAGACAATATTGCATTTAGTTTAATGAGGGAAAAAATTTCAAAAGAAAAGGTTGACTCAAAAGTGATGGAGGTAGCTGAATTACTTGAAATTACTGACATTCTTGATCGCTATCCGCCATCTATTTCTGGCGGCCAACAACAAAGAGTAAGCCTTGCTAGAGCGCTTGTAAGAGACTCTGATGCCTTATTACTAGATGAGCCAATGTCTCAGTTAGAACCCCAACTCAGAGCCGTTTTGAGAGCTAGAGTTAAAGATTATATTCAACACAATAAGAAAACAGTAATATTTGTAACACATGATCAGACTGAAGCTGTTGCCTTAGCAGATAAAATAGCTGTAATGGAAAACGGCGATTTAAAACAATTAGCATCACCTTATGAAATTAGTGCAAAACCATCGAACGTGTTTGTTGCATCTTTTATTGGTGAACCACCAATGAATATACTCAAAGCAAAAATTAATACTGTTGAAGAGAAATTAAAATTTGAAATACTGAATGATGAAAATGAAAAAACATTTTCAATAAAATTTAACAAAGACAATATAAAAAAAGAGAATTTAGCTAAATTAGCAAATGACCAGCTAATAACATTAGGCATTAGACCTCATAAAATTTTCTTTAATGAAAAAGAATCTAATTTTGATGGAAAGGCAAGCAGTTCATCATATCATTGGTTGGGGGATCAGGTTCATATTGGTATCGAAATCAATGGATCCTCAATAATTGGTGTTGCTGATAGAGATTTTGAACCAAGTTCAGATGTAAAATTAAACTTTCCAGCTGAGTCAATAAATATTTTTGATTTAGAAACTGAAGAAGTAATTCTTAACGGTTTATAATGTCCCAAGATCTAATTGTAGGGCTTGATGCTGGGACTTCGCTAATTAAGTTTGTCGCTTTTACTTTAGATGGAAAGTTTATTGATTCTGCTTCAGTAGAAAACAAAGTTTATTACAGAGAAGGCAGTAAGTCAGAGCAAAATTTAAATGAGACATGGGAAAAGGTAATAGAGTCCCTGAACCTTCTGCATCAAAAAATTCCTAACCTTCAAGACAGAATAGTTGGTTTATCAATAACTGGTCAAGGTGATGGGTCTTGGCCAATTGATGATCAAGCCAATCCAGTAGGAGATGCCGCGTTATGGTTGGATGGAAGATCTGGCGATATTATTGATCAATGGCGTAATTCTGAGATTGGGCCCAGTGTAACTAAAATTACCCATACCGGATTGAATCCTTCTATGCAGTCAGGTCAAATGTATCATATAGCTAAATTTGAAAGAGAAAGGTTTGATCAAATTGATAAGGTTTTGAGGTGTAAAGATTGGATTTTTCATAAAATGACGGGTGAAATTTTGACTGAAATTAGTGAGGCTATTATGACCTGGGGCTCACCTCTTACAAGAAAATATGATGACGAAGTCCTCCAAATATTAGATCTCCATTCAATGAAGAAGAAGCAGCCAGATGTAATAGATAGTACAGAATATTTTGGAAAGCTTACCTTGCAAGCAAGTAAATTACTAAATTTAAAAGAGGGCACACCAATAATTTTAGCTCCTGTAGATGTAGTTTGTTCAGGAATAGGAAGTGGATTTGTTGATCATTCTAAAAAAATTGGATGTACAGTCCTTGGCACCGCAGGTATTCACATTTTTGTGGATTTTATGAATAGCAACGTAGAACCTTCAAAACAATTGGGATATACGATGCCTTTATCAGGTTCAAAAGCTAATGCCAAAATGGTTTCAAACATGGTAGCCTCTCTTAATACAGATTGGTTCATTGATATTTACTCTTCTATTTTTGATAAAATAGGAAATAAAAACTTTTCAAAAAAAGATATTTTAAACTTTTTTGAAAGTGGTGCTTCTGTAAGTTCTCCAGCATCTATTTTTTACTATCCATTTATTTCTCCCAATGGAGAAAGAGGACCTTTTGTTAATGCGAAAGCAAGGGCTCAATTTTTAGGATTAAATACCACCACAAAAGTTGATGATATGGTAAGAGCTATTTATGAATCTTTAGGTTATGCGTGTAAGGATTGCTATACAGAGTTTGGGGCTAAACTGGATTTACTAAGATTAACTGGTGGAGCCAGTAATAGCCCTCTTGTTAGAAAAATAGTTGGTTCAATAACAAAGAATAATACTCAAGTAATAGACAACAGTGAACAGGGAGCTGCTGGTGCTTGCATGGTAGGGTTATTGGCGTTAAAAATTGCTAACGAATATCATGAACTAAATGAGAATTGGGTAGAGCCTTATTTACAAGAAGAAGAAAACTTTGATTCAAAACTCTCAATAATTTATGAAAAGGCCTTTGAGGTATATAAATCTGGCTATCAGACTATGAGTCAATTTTGGGATAAAAATCATCAATTACAGGAAGGAAAATATGAAAATTAGTATTTATGGTGATCTTTTTATGAAGGCAGATGTCTTCGAAGAGGTAATTAGAAGAGATTTACAATTAGATAAAGTTGAGTTTAAAAAGACCGAGACTACTTGGCCTGATGATCCGTTTCACAACGAATTTGGTGAAGGTGATTTTTCAAAAATTAGAGAATATCAAGGGACTAAAGAAGGTGTAATTGAGGCAATTGGAGATAGTGAAATTCTTATAAATCATATGGCGCCCATTTCAGAAGAAATTTTAAAAGAAACTCCTAATTTAAAATTTATTGGAGTTTCAAGAGGAGGTCCTGTGAATATCGATATTGAGGCATGTAAAAAGTTTGGAGTAACAGTTGCCAACGCCCCAGGAAGAAATGCATCTGCAGTAGCAGAATTTACTGTAGCATCTATTTTGGCCGAAACCAGACTTGTAACTAAAGGCCACCAAAGTATGGTTGATGGTCAATGGAGAGGTGATTTATACAGATACGATATAACTGGTAAAGAGCTTTGTGAGATGACCGTAGGATTAGTTGGTTATAGTCATATTGGAAAAAGGGTACGAAATTTATTATTACCTTTTGGTTGTAAAATTATTTTTGCGGATCCTTTTGTAGACCCAGATGATATTGATAAGAATAATGGCATTCAAAAAGTTTCAAAAGAAGAATTATTAAGCATGTCAGACGTTGTATCAATTCACGCAAGAGTAACAAAAGATACGGAAAAATTTTTCTCAGAGAATGAGTTTAAGAGTATGAAAAAAGGATCTTATTTTATCAATACTGCAAGGGGCCCACTTGTGAATTATGATGATTTATTAAAGTATCTTCAAAATAATCATTTAGCAGGCGCCGCTTTAGATACTTTTGATATTGAGCCACTACCAGCCGAACACCCACTAAGAAAATTAAACAACGTCACTTTAACTCCTCATATAGCTGGCGCATCAATAAGAACAATCTATTATGCAGCTGAAGTGATAGCGCAAGATTTAAAAAATTTCATTAATGGTAAATCGTTAAATAATCAAATTTGTTAAGGAGTAAAATGAATAAAAAAGAACTAACTATTAGAAAAGATATTATCAATGCAGCTTTAATCTTAGAAAGAAAAAAGCTCAATCAAGGTAAGGCTGGAAACATTAGTGTTCGATGGAATGGCGGCCTCCTAATTACACCCTCAGGAATAGCCTATGACAAGTTAAAACCAGAAGATATTGTATTTGTTGACAAAAATAAAAAATTTCACGGCAAATGGAAACCCTCATCTGAAACTCCTTTTCACTTTGATATCTTAAAAAACAAAAAAGATATGGATGTTGTGATACACACTCATGCTCCATACGGAACAGGATTTTCTATTTTAGGAAAACCGATACCTTGTTTTCATTATATGATTGCATTTTTTGGTGGTGATGCTGTTCCTTGTGCAAAATTTGCTCTTCCTGGAAGCCAAGAACTTTCAGATAATGCAGTAAAAGCTCTCAAAAAACATAAGGCATGTCTTTTAGCTAACCACGGAGTCATTGTGACAGGCTCAGATCTTGAGGAGGCATTGTTTTTAGCAGAAGAATTAGAAGTTTTATGTCAACAAATTACCATTGCAAAAATGAATGGCACTCCAAAACTAGTTGGAAGCAAAGATATGAAAAAAATAATTGAGGCAGTAAAAACTTATGGAAAACAATAATTTTAATCATCAAGAAATTTTAGATTTTAAAAATATTTCTTACCAACTCGGATCAAATTTATCACTAGTTCAGGCTGCGGGGGGTAATACTTCCATGAAATCAAATGACAGTATGTTAATCAAAGCTTCTGGAACTTGGTTGTCAAATTCACTAAAAGAAGATGTTTTTGTCGAAGTTGATTTAAATTCAATAAAAAAAAAAATAAATAATGAACAAGATGATAATTTTTCTGAAGATATAATTTCTAAAAATGACCTTAGACCTTCAACCGAAACCTCTTTTCATGCTTTGATTGATTTTAAATATGTATTACATGTTCACTCTACTTCGACAATAGCAAACGCAATTTCTGTCAATTCAGCTATAAATTTAAAAAAACAGTTAGGTGATAATTTTGCGTTCATACCTTATATCAGACCAGGCTTCCCTTTGACTATGTCCATGAAAAATATTATTAAACCAGGTGTTCAAATTATTATTTTAGAAAATCATGGATTGATCGTAGCTGGTAATGATCTTGAGAAGACATATGAATTACTACTTAATACTCATAAAAAATTAGATGTTATTATGAACAATAATTTTAGTTTTGTAGAAGAATCCACATCTGAAGATATTGATGAATATCAACTTAAAAATGACAAAAAATATAACTTTTTTAAAACAACCGATGAAAAATTTTTTTCAGCCTTCTCCAAATCTTTTTATCCTGATCATGTGATATTCTTGGGCCCTGGTGTGCCAACTTTTGAAAATGCTCAAGAAGCAGTAAATTTCTTAAATAAACTCAAAGACAAAAATCTTAATTTACCTCCATATATCATTCTAAAAGGAGTTGGATTATATGAACAGAACTCTGCTATTCCAGCCGCAAAGGAAATGATTGAATGTTTTCTGGAAGTTTTGTTAAGAACTAATTTTGATGAGGAGCTTAAAGCTCTAAGTGAGCCCCAAGAAAATGAATTGTTAAATTGGGATGCAGAAATTTATCGACAATCAATTAATTAATGAGTTTGTTTTTAGGTATCGATTTTGGAACATCAGGCGTTAGAACATCTGTTATAAATCCTAATAAAGAAGAAATTATCAATTTTTCAGTCTCCATTGAAAAACCAATAGTTAAAGACTCACTAGTTTATCAAGATCCGTCTTTATGGTGGAATTCTCTAATAAAAAATCTTCAATTTTTAAGCACCAAGATCGATTTATCAAAAATTGAAAGACTTTCTATTGATGGAACTTCAGGAACTGTTTTGATATGTGATGATCAAGGTAGTCCTATTGATCATGCTCTGATGTACAATGATGCATCAAGTGTTGAAGAAGCAAAATTAGTTGAGAAAATCTCATCTGGACACCCTATAGTTTCAAGCCCTACAAACGCACTAGTAAGAGCTTTATCTCTTATAAAAAAAAATTCAGCTCAATCATATAAGATTTTACATCAGGCTGATTGGGTAGCTTCAAAAATGATTGAAGAATTCAAATTTTCAGATGAAAATAATGCTCTTAAACTTGGATATGATTGCCAAGAGCGTATTTGGCCTAATTGGTTTAATGAATTGCCTTTAGACGAAGATAGTTTACCTAAAATCTTAATTCCAGGACAGGTTATGGGCAATCTTAAAAATCAGGAGCTTTTAAATTTAGGATTTAATTCTAAATTAGAGGTAGTTGCCGGAACAACCGATAGTATCGCAGCTTTTTTAGCAACTGGTGCGAGTCAGATAGGAGAAGCCGTTACCTCTATTGGCACAACGCTTGTTGTTAAGGCAATATCTGCAAAACCAATTTTTAATAGAGAATTTGGCATTTATAGCCACCGTTTAGGTGACCGATGGCTAGCAGGAGGAGCCTCTAATGTTGGAGGAAAAATTATCGAAGAACTATTTGGAAATAAAATTGAAGAACTCTCTAAAAGTCTAAATCCAGATAAACTTTTAAATTTAAATTATTATCCACTTGCTCAGATTGGGGAAAGGTTTCCCATAAATGATCCAAATAAAATGCCAATTCTAGAGCCACGACCTGATAAAGAAACTGATTTTTTTCAAGCGGTACTAGAAGGGATCACTCAAGTTGAAAAATTAAGTTATGAAAAAATTGTAGAAATTGGAGGCAGCTATCCACTGAAAATATTTACCATTGGGGGTGGAGGTAAAAATAAAAATTGGAATGCTATGAGAGAAAAAATCTTAAAAGTTGATTTAGGAAAACCTCTATCTAATGATGCATCTTATGGTGTTGCTCTTTTAGCTATGGGCGTTGTAAATACAAATGATTAAAAAAATAAATTCCATTATCGATCTCATCGATGAATATGAAATCTTTTTTTTTGATCAGTGGGGAGTGGTTCATGATGGAGAAAAAATATTTCCAGATGCAGAAAAAGTTTTTGAGATACTACAAAAAAATAAAAAAAAGATTTTTATTATTAGTAATTCTGGGAAACGATCATCTGATAATATAGAAAGGATGAAAAAATTAGGAGCTAATCACATATTGAAATCTCCGATGATAACTTCTGGAGATGTTTGTTATGAACTCTTAATTAATAAGAGAAAGCCATTTCAAAATATTGGTAATAATTATTTTGTTGTCGCCACTGATTACCCGTTGTTAGATAATACTATTTACACAAAAACGACAGATTTAGATAAATCTAATTTTCTTTTGTTATCTAGCACAACAGGATTTAAAGATTATGAAAATTTGAAAAAAATATTTGATCAAGCAATTCAATTAAATTTACCATTAGTTTGTTCTAATCCTGATATCTTGGGTATTGCTGGAGAAAAAGTTCACCCATCAACTGGCGATCTAGCTATCCAGTATAAAAAACTAGGAGGAATCACTCATATAATTGGCAAACCTGGTTTTGAAATATTTGAATTTGCTTTTGATCAAGCATGTTCCTTAAAGGAAAAGGTTCTGATGGTTGGAGACTCTCTATTTAATGATATTTTTGGCGCTAATCAATTTGAGATTGACTCATTACTTATAACATCAGGTATTCACCGTAAAGATTTCTCTTCAGATAGAGACTTTCAAGGAATAATTGATAACATTCACTCAGCTTATCAAAATACGGGTAGCCCAACATATATTATGGAGAAATTAAAATGATATTTGATTTAAAAGAATTTCAAAATAAGAAAGTAATTGTTACAGGTTCTAGTACTGGAATTGGATTTGAGTCTGCCATGGAGTTTTTGGAATTGGGCGCAAATGTTATTTTTCATGGAAATAATTCCATTGGAGACTTAGAACAAAGAATTAAAGAACGGTCTTCAAGTCAAAATTTTAAAATCATAAAAGCAGATTTTACTAATTTAAATCAAGTAAATGATTTTATGAATGAAGCTACAAATCATTTAGAAGGATTAGATATTCTTATTAATAATGCTGGTACCATGGTAGGAAGGTATAATCTTGATACAATCACTGAAAATCAATTTTTAGAAATTTTTGATTTAAATGCTAAGTCTGCTTTTTTCACAACACAATATGCAAGTAATATATTTAAAGAACAAAAAAGCGGATGTATTGTCAATGTATCTACTATTAGTGCTCGAACTGGAGGAAGTGCAGGCTCTAGTGTGTACGCAGCTTCCAAGGCATTTGTCTCAGGAATTACTCGATCTCTAGTCTCAGAGCTATCACCTTACAATGTTAGGATTAATGCTATTTCACCAGGAACTATAACTACAAAATTTCATGAACAGTATTCATCACCAGAAAAGCTTGAAAATACTAGATTGAAGATACCAATGAAAAGATTAGGAACCGCAACTGATTGTGTAGGTTCTGTTATGTTTTTATCATCACAAAAATTGAGTGGTTACATAACAGGGCAAATTCTAGAAATTAATGGAGGACAATTTATTTCTTAAATGGCAAAAATTTTATCAATAGGCGCAGGTGTAATGGGAACAGCTATCACAGTACCAGCGGCTATCAACGGTCATGAAATAACTTTAATAGGCACTCATTTGGATACAGAAATTATCCAATCCATTAAAGATAAGAATATTCACCCAGTTTTAGATATCGAACTCAAAAACACCAACGCAAAACAAATAGATGAATTATCTCAAAATGATTTTGATGATGCAGATGTAGTAATCATTGGAGTAAGTTCTGCGGGCGTTGATTGGTATATTGATTTATTAAAGAAATATAAAGCTCAAGACAAAAAATTTTTAATAATTACTAAAGGACTCTTTATAAATGATCAAAATTCTATTGATATTTTGCCAAATAAAATTTTAAGCAGCGTTCCATATCCTATTGATATTACTGCAGTAGCTGGACCATGTAAGGCTATTGAACTAGCTCAGCAATATATAACAAATATTTGTTTTATTAATCAAAATATTGAAATTGCAAATAATTTAGCATCATTATTCAAAAATGAGTTCTATGTTATTGAAACACTGACAGACTTTGTTGGAGGAGAGTTTTGTGCGGCATTAAAAAATGTTTTTGCAATAATGGTAGGTTGTTCACAAACCTGTTATAACGACAAAGTAAAAATTTATAATCAAGAATCTGGTATTTTTAGTCATTGTGTTAAAGAATTAGCTTTAATAGTAAAACTTCATCAAGGAGATATCGGTTCTGCTTATGGTTTGCCAGGTGTTGGCGATCTTCATGTTACCTCTGGGACAGGAAGAAATGGTACTTTAGGTAAACATTTTGGTGAAGGAAAAGTATACTCTGAAATTATGAAAAATGAGTTATTAGGACAAACTGTAGAAGGGGCTCAGTTGATTTTAGATTTGCAAGACGCTTTAAATGAAAAATTTGATAATGGTTTCTTTAATAAAAGTCAGTTACCAATTTTTTACGAGCTTATTCAAGCCATCTCCAAGGACAAAAAGCTCCATATACCTTGGGAAAATCTTTAGTTATGTTTAATTATGATTAAAAAAATTGTTATTGGATGTGATCACTTAGGTCGCGAATTAAAAGATACTTTGAAAGAACATTTAACCTCAAAAGGAATAGAGGTGACAGATATTGGCGTCAATTCAAATGACTCTGTTGATTATCCAGATGTAGGTAAAGATCTCGCAAAACGAGTTCAAAATAAAGAATTTGAAAGAGGAATTTTAGTTTGTGGAACAGGAGCGGGAATGGCTATTGTGGCTAACAAGTTTTCCGGCGTGCGTGCAGTTTGTGTAAATGATGCTTATACCGCTGAAAGATCAATCGCAAGTAACAATGCCCAAGTTATCACTTTTGGGGCTTTGATTACCGGTGCGCCAAACGCAAAAATGTATACTGATATTTGGTTAGACAATGATTTCCAGGCAGAACGATCTGGAAAAAAAGTTGATAAGATCAACGAATTAGATCAATAGTTAATTTTTTACTTTAAAGAATTCGTAATTTATTTTTTTCTTCTGAATGACAGAAAGAAAATCCTTTTCGAGTTTAGGACCTGCAAAAAAACATTTATTAAAATCCATTAAGTCAGCCTGCTTATTCATGGATTTTTTACCAATTTTGCTTGTATCAACGAGATAATACTTTTGATCAGCATTTAGCATGAACATAGATTTAAAACGATAAACATCTTCATCGTGTGTATACAGCTGGGTTCCATCTAAGGAAGTGGAAGACATAAATAGAATAGTTGAAGGTATTTGGGATAATGTATTTTCTGTTAACAAACCAACAAAGCTTCCAGTAGATTTTTGATATCTTCCACCTACAGAAATTAATTTAATTTTAGGGTTATTACTTAGGCCCATAATTAATTCAAAGCTATTTGTTATAACTGTCGTCCCTTCTAAATAATGTTGAAAATTTAAAAATTGTATTGTTGTGGTGCTATCATCTAATGCAACAATTGAGTTGGGTTTAATTAATTTACCTGCTTCTTCAACTAATTTATTTTTAGCATTTAAACTAAGGTTGGCTCGAACATCATGGAAATATTCTAAAGAAAAAGAGTCACTCGATTTAAGTATACCTTTTTCTTTTCTTACTACGCCGCTTGAAATGAAATCATCAACATCACGGTAAATTGTCATAGGACTGACATTAAGTTTTTTTGCCATGGACTTTATATCAACTTGTCCGTTTGCGATGATTTCATGGATAATTACAGAGAGTCTTTGTTCTTTGATTTCCATACTAAAAATATACCAAAATCAGTATTATTAATAAATAAGTTACTCTTTTACCGACCCTAGGGTCAATCCCCGAACAATATATTTTTGAACAAACAATAAGAGCATGAATAAAGGCAATAATGATATAGATATTATGACTGACATAGTATCCCAGCTAGGCAGAGTCTTGTAAAGTGATGCGTATACTGGGAGAGTTTTAATCTCCATTTGGCTTAATATCACAGCGCAAATAAATTCTGTCCAACTAAAAATAAAAGATAAAATGAAAGTAACACTCAAACCCCCTAAACTCAGTGGAAGAATAAGTTTGTGTAAAATAAAAAATTTACTCGCCCCATCAATGAATGCATTTTCATCAATCTCTTTTGGAATATCATCATAAAAACTTTTCATCAATAAAACCGCTAATGGCAAATTGATACAACTATGTACTAATATTAGTCCTATATAACTATCTAATAAATTTAATCTACTCAGAACAAAATATAAAGGTATTGAAATAGAAACCAAAGGCATCATACGAGCACTAATGATAGAAATGATAAATAAATTTTTAAATTTAAAGTTATTTCTTGAAAGGTAATAACCAGAGTAAATAGCAATTAAGACAGTCCAGCTAGCAGATCCCAAAGCTATGATAAAACTATCTATAATACTTGGAAAAAATTTAATTTGGGAAAAAGCGTTTTGAAAATTATCTAAATCAATTGAAAAAAAAAGTATTTTAGGAGGTATGGCAAATATATCTCTTGTGGGCTTGACCGCTGAGGAAATTAAAAAAAAAATAGGAAAAAAAAAGATAAGCCCAACAAGATAGGCAGATATTTTTTTAAACAAAGGAGTTTATTGTTTTACCGATCCAAGTGTTAGGCCTCTTACCAGATGCCGTTGAACTAATAAGATAAATATAAAAGCAGGAATAATTGCGGCAGTTCCTAGAGCTGCCATGTTATCCCAAGCAGTACCAGTTGACGTAACAAAAGAAGTAGAAACAACAGGAATTGTCTTAAGTCCAGTCTGAGTTAACATCAATACAAAGATAAACTCAGTCCAACTAAAAATAAAACATAGCACAGCAGTCGCTGCGATGCCCCCAATTGCAAGTGGCACAATGAGTCTCCAAAATACATAAAATCGTGAAGCTCCATCTAATAAAGCAGCTTCATCTATATCTTTCGGGATATCATCAAAAAAACTTTTCATTAACAAAACAGCTAATGGCAAATTCATCAAAGCATGGATAATGATAATTCCTAAATGAGTGTCCATTAGGCCAATATTTTTATAAATAAAAAACATCGGTATGGCGACTGCAACGGGAGGCATCATTCTAGTTGATAGTATCCAACCCATAAAATGCTGTTGACCTCTTATAGGAAGACGAGAAAGAGCATATGCTGCTAAAATCGAAATTATCATCGCAATGCCTGTTGAGCCAAGGGCAATAATAATACTATCAACTAAATTCGGCATCATATAAAAGTCACCGCCACCAGGTCTGACGGCTCCCATATCCTCTACGTATAAGAAACGCGATATGCCAAAAACTTCTTCATAGGCTTGAAAAGATAATTCAAAATCAAAAAGTTTAGGCGGGAGGGCAAAAATATCTTTATCTTTTTTTACAGATACTGTGATCCAAAAGTAAATAGGAAAAAAGAAAACAGCTGCTATAAACCAACCAATTATTTGTTTCAAAACTTTATTCATTCATTACCACTTAACTTTTGCAAAATGAATAAAAGCATTACCAACAATAAGTATGACTATAAGAGAAAATAAACTAATTGTGGCGCCATAACCCCATTGAACAAACGTAAATCTTTGCCAAGAATAAAGACTTAATGTATACGTTGCAGTTCCGGGACCGCCTGAAGTTAAAACAAAAACGTAATCCACCATTCTCCAAAGATCAATTCCTCTGATAAGAACAGCAACAGCAATAACTTTATGAAGCATAGGTAAAGTTAGTCTTCTAAAAATTTGAAAAGGTTTGGCGCCATCAATCATAGCAGACTCAAAAGGTTCGCTAGGTAAAGAACGCAATCCTGCAACTAGAATTAAAACCATAAAAGGAGTCCATTGCCATATATCTACAATCATGACACCCCAAATCGCTAAAGATGGATCTGCTAAAATAGTATCCTCTTGACCAATGAGTCCAATAGATTTTAGAGCCCAAGGAATTAATCCGTAGTTTGCATCTTCCATAATTAGAAAGATCATTCCGGCAATAGCAGGTGGAATTACCAAAGTCAGTGTTAAAACTGATCGAATAACTCCAAATCCTGGATCGTCAGAGTCAATAAGTAATGCTATACCCATTCCTAAAACTAGCTGAATAATGAGACATACAAATGTGTAAAATAATGAAACTTTTAGCGAACCCCAGAAAACACCATCGGTGAAAAGTTTGATCCAATTATCCCATCCCACAAAAATTAAAGCTCTTTTTAAAGGAACAAATTCATGAAAGCTGAGATAAATATTATAAAAAAAAGGAATGATAGCAAAAACGATGAGCATTGTTATCAAAGGAAGTAACCATGGCAGCGAACTATCAGAAGTCATAATACTTGGTAAAGAGTATGATTTTTGGTTCGCCATTTATGCGAAATTATACACATAATTTAGTCTTATTGGGATTGTTTTATTTTTTCACAAAAATTTTGTGATTCTTCACATAAATTCAGAGAATAGATAAATTATAATTGTCAAATTATTTATTTTCATCTTGGCCTTGAATTGTCTTTAAAGTTTTGAATATAATATGACCAGTATATACGGAGGAATAATCATATGCGCGATATGTATAGAAAAATGCATTTAGCAAACATCGTTGGCAAGTATGTAAACGGCAATATGAAGAGAAGAGATTTTCTGAAAAATGCCGGTATGCTTGGTCTTGGCGCTGGTTGCTTAGGCACAATGGGCACTATGAGCAGGAAGTTCATTCCTACTGCTCATGC
>Ga0181553_10001777_pt1 | contig 19172 bp, 16 predicted proteins | sample 011ome_17_FD_133753 | JGI IMG/M metagenome (GOLD analysis project Ga0181553, IMG submission 133753) | Coastal salt marsh microbial communities from the Groves Creek Marsh, Skidaway Island, Georgia - 011502XT metaG (megahit assembly) | ecosystem: Environmental > Aquatic > Marine > Intertidal...
GGTTCTATACTCGGTTCTATACTCGGTTCTATACTCGGTTCTATACTCGGTTCTATACTCGGTTCTATACTCGGTTCTATACTCGGTTCTATACTCGGTTCTATACTCGGTTCTATACTCGGTTCTATACTAGATGGTATATTTATATTCATATCAGGTATCAAATCTGTTATGTTAGAAAATATAATACATTCACACGTTATAGGGTTTTCATTTCTATTAAAATTAATTTGACCCACTGCAGTTTTACCTATCGATAAACACTCTTCAGAAAAACAAGATTCCCCATATAATATATTATCCATTTTTATTAATATATTTTTTTTCTTATCTATATCACTTATAATAACTTCTCTTATATTTATATATTTATATTATAATTCTTTATTATAAATAATACGTTAGAATAAATATTATACCAGTTGTTATAATTCGAAATTTATATCAAGTTTATATAAATATACATATAATTATATATATACTATGAAATTAACTAAAACTATTTAATATTAATTTTAATAAAAAAATAAAAATTAATTAAAGTATTAATCTAAAATTCATACTCATCAAGTTCCAATTCATCATTTTTATAAAACCATTCTTCATAAATATTTAACCATTTTTTTTCTCTTCCATTAACTTTTTTTTTAATTTTAAATTCTTTTCCGTTTTTAGGTACTTTGATGTTTTTAAATCTATTGTTGTTCTTAGAATCAACATTTTTGAAAAGTCCATTTAATAAGAATATAAATACTGTGATTATTTTAATACAAGATTTCATATATTTTTTATATTATATTTGATTTTTTTATATTAGTTATATATAATCAATACATATAATCAATTTTAAATATATAATTACTAAAGTTTAAAATTGATTATATTTTTTTTATGAATTATATCAAAAATGACTTTAAATAATTTTACCAAACTTGAACTATTTAAACAATTAGCGAATTATAATTATGAAACAAATGAATCACGTATCGTATCAATTGGCGAATTTATAGATAAGTTTAATTGTTTAAAATTTGGAAATGGTGGTAGTTGGTGTAGAAGAAGTAATATAAAAAATCATAAGATTGCTACATTAAAAAATAATGGAAAAATATTATTCTTATGGAATGATGTAACTGAAATAGAAAAGAAGTTAATAACTAAGGAATTTTTTGATACCTGTATTATTGAACGGACTGGTAATTATATTAAATATATAAAATTTTGCGGATTAACTAATCATTATATACAAAGACCAATTAGAAAAGATATAAGGGATTATTATAAAAAAATGGTATGCTGTGCATGTGGACGATCATCCGATCTGGTATGTGATCATAAAAATGACTTATATAATGATAAGAGAGTGTTAAATTTGAAAACACAAAATTTAAATGACTTTCAATCATTATGTAATCAATGTAATTTACAAAAAAGACAAATTTGTAAAAATACGAAACTAACTGGGAAATTATATTGTGCTACTAATATACCAATGTTAAAAATATTTAATATCGATTTTATTAATAGTAATAAAATATTTGATATCGATGATATTAATACGATGGTTGGGACATATTGGTATGATCCATGCGAATTTATGAATTATATCAAAAAAAATATATAAGATTTATTTTTTACAATATCAATTATTTTTTACAATATCAATTATTTTTTACAGTATCAATTATTTTTTACAATATCAATTATTTTTTTACAATATTCAGCACTAATTTCACAACCATAAAATTGTCTATTTAATTTTTTACAGGCTATAGCAGTAGTCCCGCCTCCTAAAAATGTATCCATTACAGTATCATTTTCATTACTATGTTTTTTAATTAATTCTTCAAATAAATTTAAATTTTTTTGGGTAGGGTGGAATTTGTTTTTCCCAGATGCTATTGGGTATCTATATATACCATTATCATATTTACTATTAAATGTTGGCTTAGATACTTTAATACCAAGAATGGCAATTTCTCTACAATTTGTTAAATAATTAACTTTACTATTTAATGGTTGAGGATTGGTTTTAATCCATTCAATGAATCTAATTTGTTTAAATTTATATTTTTCCATCAAATCCTTTAATATAGATATTTTCCAAATATCAAACCATATAATACACGTTCCACCTTTTTTTAATTTATTGTAAAATTGTTTTATAAAATTTTCTAATATATCAATTGTAAAATCTTCATCCCATTTACCGTAATTAGTTTTAACTGCATATTTTTTTCCAAGTATAGATCCGTATTTTATATAATTTTGTTTGGACCAACCTGGTCCCTTTTCTAATTCTAATTCATCTTCTGGCTTATTTAATATTTTTTTAAATTGTACCCATTCTTCTTCGGTTTTTATATTATTATTTAAATTATTTTGAATATTATTATAATGATTATCCATCCCAGATTCTTTTGATATAATATATGGTGGATCAGTTAATATCAAATCAATAGAATTATCTTGTATAGTGTTTAAATATACTAAACCGTCTTCATTTTTAATGTCCATATCTCTTTTATATAATCAATATATAATCAATTTTAAACTTATATAATAATTTACTATTTAAAATTGATTATATATATTGATTATATATAAAACTATTATTAAAATTAAAAAAAATGTTTAAATTACTTACTATTCAACTTATTATTAAATTTATCGCTTCAAGCGAAATTAATGTAGCACCACCAAGTGGTGATATTAGTGATACAATATTAATTCAAACCGCAATATGTGAAGCAAAGAATTTAATTATTGGAGTAAATTGTGGAATTAAACAATCTGATGTTGAGAATATCCCAAATAGGGATACAAGTGGAACAATTACATTACAATCTGGAACATATAATATATATCAATTATATTTATATTCTAATCTTATCTTTAAGGGACAAGGACAGGGTGTAACTATTTTAAAATTACAAGATTCAGCAGAATCTTATTTTAAAGATATAGAAAAAAGAACTGGAGGACAAGCGGGATTTATACGTATTCTTAAAGAAAATAATATAACAATTTCAGATATGACAATGGATGGTAATAAAGAAAATCAAATTAATTATTTGAGATATAGACATGATAATACATATTATGACGATGGATACAAAGTATGTAAAAAATTTATATGTTATCCACATGCTTATGGAAGATTTGCTATATATTCAGAAATTAGTAATGATTTAATAATTTCTAATTTGGAAGTAAAAAATTGGCAAGGATACGGATTAGACCCACACGGGGAAGGTGAATCAGAATATGGTGATTATTCTAAATATGGAAATGGTTTAATTATAAAAGATTGTTATGTTCATGATAATGATTGGGATGGAGTTACTATTGATAAAAGTATTAATGTTAAGGCTTATAATAATTTAGTAGTAAATAACGGACGACATGGTTTTAATTTAGTAACTGGCACACAGAATACAGAAATTTATGACAACACTATTATAAATAACGGAAACGATTATTTAGGAAGAGGAAAAGGTTGTGGTATTACTGCACAAAATAATCAACTATATGATATTTTAAATATAAATATTCATCACAATACTATAGAAGATTCAAACTATGGGGGAATTTGTCTAAATAGTGTAATAAATTCAGAAATTCATAATAATATAATATCCAATTCTGGAAATTATTGTTTAAGATTAAACATTCAATCAACAAATTATAAAATGTTATATGAAGGTTATGTTTATCCTCATAATAGAGGTGCTCCAACAACTACAAATTATAATGTTATTCATAATAATATTTGTGATAAAAGTAGTGATGGTATATTAATAAGAAAAGGTGAATATAATACATTTTACAATAATAATATTGAAACAACTGAATCGACATTTGGCGTTAAAAACATTGATGAAGAGTTAGCATTAGCTACCAATGAATTTACTAATGAAATTTATGGCGGTAATGTCTTATTAGGGGTATGTTATGGAGATACCGATACTTCTATTTATATTCCACATCCATATAAAGATGAAGCTGCAGACCCGCGATGTAATAATGGTATAATTGTAAAAGATATTTGTTTTGAATCTACTTGTAGCCCTACTGGTGGTGTTGGATGTTCTGGATTATGTTGCACTTCTATACTTAGAACTATTAATTGGAGTTGTGAAGATTATGCTGCACCTTGTTTGATTCAACCTGTAGTATATCCAAAACCAGGTTCTGACCCAACTTGTTCTGATGGAACTTTAAGTGGTAATGGAAAATATTGTTGTGAAAGTGGGTGTTCTCAATGTGGAGGAGTAGGTTGTGGTTCATTGGAAGGCATGTGTTGCACATCAAGTATTATAGAATTGGACGTATCTTGCCAAGATAATAGCTCTCCTTGTTTAATGAATTAATTATAAAAAAAAATATATATAAATTATATAATTTATTTTTTTTAGTTTTTAATTATCATAATTTCTGACGATTTTTTTGATCTATTTAAACCATACATACAATCCAATTTAATTATTGTAAAGTCTTTGTATAATTTTCTAATAAAATCACAATCATTATAAATAATTACAAACTTGGATTTATTATTTATACAGTTAAATAAATTATTATGGTTAAATTCATTATCATTAGACAATAGATTTTTTTTTGATAAATAATATGTGGGTGTTAAAAATAATAAACTATCATCTGATGTATTATTAATAAATTCACAATAATCTATATTTTTTAATGTAAAATTATCTAATTTTAATGATTCAATGGAATCTCCCAATTTCGAACCTATTGAAATACTGTCTTTAAATTTTTCTTGTAATAAATTTTTATTAAACATAAGTTGATTATTTATTAAATAAAATAAACATCTATCTACAACATCTTCTGACTCCTTTAATTTTTTTAGAGAATCTCTAGATAGGTTTTGTTTATATAAATTTAATTTATCAGATAATACTTGTTTATCTTTACTACATAAATCCCAAAAGTTAAATAAAGAATCATTATTATTTACATTACATAGTAAATTACAATTATACAATTCTTGTAAATGAAATTCAAACGCACCTGTATTAAAAAATGGACTAGAAATATTATTTACTTCACTTAATTTGAAATATTTAGATAGTTCAACATTTAAATAACTACATATACTACCTTTACAATTATTGCTCAATATAGGTGATTTACAAACAGACTGAGTAATGTTATCTAATTTATTTACTACTTTAATGACACACTGTGTTTTTCTATTTTTATGAGCGATATAACCTGATTTCTGGTTAAAATTTTTCTGACATCTGTCACAATTATAACTTACCATTTTTTTTATTAATAATATTTTATCTATTATATTTAATCAATTATATTTAATCAATTATATTTTAATAATTATATTTAATAAAATAACAGCATAAATGGTGATTAATTATAATATTTTCACAAAAAATATATATTTATTAATATATATATAAAATGGGTATAATACAATCATTTAAATGCTGTTTTGGTAGAAAAGATATGGCTAAAGAAGTTGTACAGAAAAAAGTAGATAAAGTTAAAGAAATAGTCGATGATACTGGAGAGATATTAGAAGATATTATTGATTTTAGAAGCAATGTAGTTGAACTAATAGATGATATAGTTGATCATGATTATAATGGTATAGTGGGTAACTTGTATGATTTTAAAGATATTGCATATGAATTAGTAGTTGATAGTAAAGAATTTGTATGTGATATTGATGATTTATTTTAAAATTGATTAATTTTTTTTAGAAATTATAATAATTATTTTATAACAATTAATAATGTTTTCTCTGACCAGTTCAATTAAAAACTATAAATGGGGAAAATTCGGAAATTCGAGTTTGATATCAAAATTAATCGTCGGTGGTAATAATACTGATTTTAATAATAAAAATATTAATAAAATTGTCGATGTCAAAATTGATAAAAATTTAACATATGCTGAATTGTGGATGGGAACACATAAAAATGGACCTTCTTATATTAATAGTAAAAATACTTCATTAAGTTCATATATCAATACCGATCTTCCATATTTATTTAAAGTATTATCAATAGGTAATGCATTATCTATACAAGCTCATCCAGATAAAAAAACTGCAGAACAATTAAATAAACTTGACCCTATAAATTATCCAGATGATAACCATAAACCAGAAATGGTAATTGCTTTATCTAAATTTGAAATGTTATGTAAATTTAAAAGTTTGACACAATTACAATATAATTTAATTAATAATATTGAATTACAAAATTTAATATTAGATAAAGAATCATTAAATTTATTTATAAAAAAACCAACCAAAATATTATTAAAAAAAATATTTAAATCATTTATTCAAGCACCTTTAGAGTTAGTTGAAACAAATATAATACAACTAATAAATATTATTAATAATAAACCAATAAAAAGTGAAACTGACTTATTAATATTAAATTTAAATAATGAATATAAAAATGATATAGGAATATTCTGTGTATATTTTATGAATCATATTATATTAGATAAAAATGAAAGTGTATTTATTGGAGCAAATGAACCTCACGCATATATACACGGTGATTGTATAGAATGTATGGCAAACTCTGATAACGTAGTTAGAATGGGTCTAACAAAAAAATTTGTTGATAAAAAAACATTATATAATATATTATCTTATAATACCGATTTTCCTATTATAAGCTCTGGTGTCAGAAAAAATAAATATTTAACCTTATATAATTCACCTGTTAATGAATTTGATATAGAGAAGATAGTAGTTAAGGATAGTCCTGAGTTATACAATTTAAGTATTCAAAATTCACATTCTATTATGATTGTATTAAGTGGAAGAGGATTTATATTATCTGGAAATGACTATATTTATTTAACGACTGGAAGTATTGTATATTTAGAAAAAAATATACAAAGTAAAATAACTTGTAGTTCTGAATATGATGATTTAGTTATATATAGAGTAGTATAACTTATATAAATTAATTATATAAAGTAATTATATATTTTTATTTTTTACAAGTGATACACTCATTAGATTCATTTGAATTATAATATTTTTTACAATTCTTGCAAGCAGAAAAATATATCTTACCAGGTTCTTTTCTATTTTTTGGAGCAGATGTCGTATGTGTCGTTTTTGCTATATTATCTGTAATTAATTTTGTACATGTCTTTGGTATATTTTTTATTAAAGTTCTGAAATAAATAACACGTATTAATTTTGTATATTCCTTAGGTATTTCAGTTAATTTTGTATCAAAACAATATAAGTATCTCAAATTAATAAAATTATTAGATAATTTTTTGATACCACTATTGTCACATTTTATAAATTGTAAATTACTAAACGTGTCAGGAATTTCAACGATATTACTATGTGAAATTGTTATGATTCTTAATTTCACTAATGTAGGTGGTAGTAAATATAAACCTTTACAATTATGACAATCTAATGATTCTAAATTTATTAAATTATCTGGTATTTTTTTTATCCATTTACAATTAGAACAGTCTAATTTTTTAATAGTAATATCATAATCATCATTACATATTATACACATAATTATATATTTATATTATGTGTATAATTTAAATAAATAAAAAAATATATAATAAATATTTATATAAAATGAAAGTTAATTTCGTTTTCGTTTTTTTAATAATTTATTTTCAGACAATTCAATAATATTTTTCGTCTCGGTATAATTATCTGAAATAAGTTTTGATGATGTATTTAAGTTTTTAATACTAATATTATTATTAGATTCCAATTCCTTAAATAATACCAAATTTTGTTTTAATTGATTGACTATATCATGTTTATTATTATTATAGTTAATTGTTAATAGAAAATTTAATACTTTGATCGCAATTTCTATATCCGTTATTTGAGTATGAATATGTGATAAGAAAATACAAGGTTTATTTTTCTCAATCTTAATCTGAAAATGTTTAATATTACTACAATTTGGAAATCCAGATTTGTGTGATATAAACAATCCACAATTATAATTTGGATTCTGTAAATCAGTTTTTAGAAATCTATTTATTTCTTTTGTAGAAACATCTCCTATATGATTTTTACTTTCTATACAACATTTCATATTTTTATATTCCATATATAAATCTCCTGAATTTGACTTACCATTAACTTTTTCTATAATTCCATCACTCATACTAATTATTTTTTTAAAATGGTCAAATAAATAATTTTCACCAGTAATTCCTTTATCTTGGATAGACATTTTATTATCAAAATACTTATTCAAAACATTAAATTTATTATTTAATGTTTTGTCAATTGTTATTAATATATCTTTATTGTGAATTTGTTGTTTTAATTTAATTATTTCAATATCCTTATTCTTAATAATATTAATATACATTTCTTTAATTTTATTTTTTTCAATTTCTAATGACAATTTATTATTCTGTTCTTCCATCTTCTTTTTCGTCTCACTGACATCTAATTTATTATTCATTAACTGTATAATTTCATCATTTTCACCATCCTTTACTAATTTAATATTAAATCCATCATCTATTTTCGATATTATAGCATTAGTTACAAATTGTAAATATGTACTTTTCTTGTTTGTTTGTTTTGAGACAAAGTTATATACGAAATTCATTATATTTATTTATTTATTTATTATTTATTTATTTATTTATTTATTTATTTATATATAAATTCAATTTTTTTATATACTTATTAAATAGATATTAAATAAGTATATTATTATAATAATAATATGGGCTTGTTATTTTCATATATTAATTTATATTATTGTAATAAATGTAAAAAAGATGTAGAAAATAATCTATCACATTGTAATAAATGTAAAAATTGTGTATCTAAATTTAGTTATCATTGTGATGAATGTAATAAATGTTCGTATTTTACACAATCTCATTGTTATAAATGTGGTATTTGTACTAATAAAAATAATTATCATTGTAATATTTGTAATACTTGTATAAACCAAGAAAGACAACACTGTTATATATGTCATAAAATAATGAATAGAATGGAGTATAATATACATACCAAAGAAATTTGTATAAATACCAAAGAAATTTATATAGATATACCACTTGCTATTGGTATAGAATGTTTCGACAAAAAAATTAAAACTATTTGAATTAAAAAATAAAAATATATATTTTTATTTAAGTATTTTTTATTTTAAAGATTTTATTAGTTCTTCTTGTTTATTATTACAAATAAACCTTTCATTTTTTTCTAAATCAGGCAAACCAGATTCTACAGTTCTTAAACCATTTAGTTTAATACCATCCAAATTTCTTTTAATATATTTACAAATTTTAGAATTGATTAATTGTTTCCCCAGTTCAACGTTCGGAATTTTAATTTCAGAATTATCAATATTATTAACGTACCATTGTTTATATGTTGATACCAAATCCAGAACAGATATTTCAGAATCTGGTGAAATAATAACTAAGTCATTTATAAATCTATTATAAATATCTTGACTATTTCTATATTCTTCAGTTTCTCTATCAATTGTAGGTTTTGGAACATTTGCTAATGAACCTTTATGAAATGTATGTAATTGTTTATAATATTTAACAAGTATACTTAGAAATGCTTCTTTAATTCTAATGTTATATGAAAATTCCTTTGCTAATTCTGTATTTTCTTTTTTTTCATATGGATTATTAGGGTCAGGAGAGGCGCAAAACTTCATCTTAAAGACATATTTTTTAATCCGCCTCCAAGTTCCATTATCAGTAGTTTTAACATCAAAGTCATGATTTGTTGTAATGATATGATGACAAGTTGGTCTAAAATTTTTCTGTTTTTCATATAAATTTCTACCAGATAAAGATTCTTGACCTGTAATTTCTTTCATTTTTGAAGTATTTAACTCTTCATTTTTTTCTGATTCGGAATAATGAGCCAATCGAGCTGATTCCAAATCCATTAATGATGGATCAGCACCAGATGATTTAGTTCTCTTATCAGTTAGAAATGCTAAGGGTAATCTTCTACAATATTCATTACCTAAAACTTCTTTTACTAAATTAAGCAGAAAACTCTTTCCATTACTACCTACTCCTGTGATAATAAAAATCATACTATCTTTTGGAATACCATCTAGACAAGTTGCGAAATAATACAACATAAATTCTAAGGCATCCAATTCGTGTTTAGGAAATAATTCAGACATTGTTTTTTCTAATAACTGAATGTTTGGGTTATTTTCATCATATTCAACATAGTTAATTGGTGAAAATCTTGTAATTGGATAATTATGGTAAGATGTAATTAAGTATGGGTTTTTTGATAGTACTAAAATACCATTTCCTACACCCATAATTTCAGCATCTTTATTTAAAGAATCCACAAAACCTCTTTTTCTAAATAATACTTCCGATTCTTTTATTAACTTTGTTTTGAATCCTGTATCATATAATTTTTTTGTAGAATTAATAATATTATTTTTTAATTTTACAAAATATTCTACTAATGAGTCGTTATCTTCAATCGTTTTGATATAATTATCTGTCTCTTGTATGATTTCTTGTAAAATTTTTGGTAATACTGCTGATATATAGATATATAAATTGATTGGTTTTGATTCTTCTCGCCATTTATATACTTGTCCTTTGACATATCTATCACTTGATATAACGAATTCATACCAAACAGTTTTTCCACAAATTTCATCAGTTACGAATTTTTCATTAAACATATGTTTCAAATAATTTGCAAATTGATAATGAAATAAATTACCGTGTAAAATACTTGAACAAATATCTTTTTTGATAATTTGTTTAATATCTTTGTTTATAATTTTTTCATATTCATTTAAATTATCCATTTTGGCCCAATAAATAAGAGAACGTAATGTCAATTTACTATCAGTATCTTTACTAATAGCTTCATTCCATAATTTCTCAAATCCCACAGGGTCCCATTTTTTTGAATTTTTTTTACTAAATTCTATTGCCAATGGTTTTAATGTAGGGCTTTCATTTACTAAAACATAAATAACATCTCTCCACATATTTCTATCTTTACATCTTTCATCTGATAATAAATATAATAATTCTCTAATAAATTTAGTATTTGGATTATGTAATGTTAAGATGCTTATATCATTAACATTTTTATCTAAAAATTCATCAATATTATTATTCTTTTCGTCATAATATTCAATATCATCAGTAAGAGATTCTTTAATTTCATAATAGTATTTTTTTACAATACCTTTTGGGTATGTATAATTTAAACTAAATTCATAAATAAGATTTATAGTATCTTCTCCTGATTTTTCACTTGAATATTCATTATCATCATCATCATCATCTCTATTAACTTGTTTTCTAGATGTAAAATTAAAACTTTCTGGAATAGAAAATTTATTATTAATATAAGATATCTTAAATATTTTACTTATAATATATGGTTCTTTATTAACTTTACAATTATAAAGAAAATGGACAGGAACAGAATATGAACCTTTATCCATAATATTTTCCAATTCATCTTTTATATTATATGTTTCGAAAAGTGATTTAATATTTTTCGATTTAAGTATTTGATGAAATATATATTTCTTTACTTCTTTAGTTGTTTGAATAGATGGAATCAAAATATGGAATCCATCCTTATATTTTCCCTCATTTTCTTTATATTCTACCTCTTTTTTTTGAATAATACAAGCATAATGACACATTTTAGAATTTTTACCATATTTAGTAAAATCCAAGATATTATTAATAATATCAAGTATTTCACTAATCAATGTAGTAAATCCAAAATCTCTCAATTTTGAATATTTCTCGTTTTGTAAAATATCAAAATCATACATTAGACCAGAACCGATTTTATTTTGTTTATCTGATAATTGTAATTCAGTAAAATTTAATTTTAACATTTTATCCTTCTGACAATTGTTTAATAATTTCATAAAATATTCTATCTTACCTTCAGGAATATTGTATGCTTTTTTTAAATAAACATCACAAATATTCGGTTTTTGATAAAGTATATCTGATTTTGTTTTTTCAAAGTCCTTAATGTAATTAGTTAAAACTTTATAAGAAATATGTTGAACATTAGAAAGATAATTATAAACATTATCACTTCTATTATTTTCATTAATTAAATCATTATCATTATGTCGATTTTTTATATTATCCGTATTATAGGATATTAAATCATTATCAATATCGTCTTCATTTATACTAACAAATTTTCCTTCAGACATTATAGGGGGAATAAAATGTTATATTCTATAATAATATAAAAAATATTATTAAAATCAAATTTAAAAATATTAATTTATCAAAAAAAAATGTTTTATTCAAAGTAAAATCTATAATTTAATTTTTCCAAACATAACACTTTTATTTGTTATGACATCCTTATTATTTTCAAAATTAAATATTTTATACTTTGATGTATTATACTGAAATGAGTAATATACAAGTATTAAATATTTGTAATCATTAAAATAATTTCTAATAATATTTAAATTTAATGAATTATGAAAATTACTAATTAATTTAATTTTTTTAGTTATTTCAATTTTATTATAGTCAATACTATTTTCATTTATATCTATATTTAATACTTCAGCATATATAATATAATATGATTTAGTTGTCTTAATCTTGTTAAATAAATTAAATATATAATCCCCAACATAATTGCTATTTGTATTTATTTTAGGTATTTCTTCATTAAGTATAAGTTTATTGTTAATATAAATACATTTTGATGAATTTAATGGTAGTGTATCTGATTCAGAATCGAAATCCGAGTAAGAGTCTGAATCTGAATCAGAGTCTGAATCTGAATCAAGTAAATATATTTCAGGATTTATAAATGAATAAAATCTATCTGGTATATATATCAAACTATTCATTATAAACTTAGATATATTAATATAAATATATGAAAATAAATTTGTAATTACCATTAAAAATTTAATAGTAATTTCATTATTACACAAACTTTCTAAACCATTCATAATTTTTAATTTAAATTTGAATTTAATTAATATATATAAATAATATATAGATTCTTATTGTATAAATTATAAATACTGTATATATATACAATAATTTTTAGTTTAATTTAAAATTTAAAATAATGTCAGATATTGAAGATGATATTAGTGATATTGAAGATATTGATTATATAGATGCTGAATTTAATGACGATGAAGATGGTGTCAAAAAAAATGAAGATTCTGATAATGAGGATGAAACATATAATGATGATGATGATATTGATGAAGGTATCTTAAAGAAACAATTTGAAATTGATAAAGAAGATATTGAAGAAGAGGATAATGATTTAGTATATGTAGTTCCATCAAATGAACGAACTACATCAGAAAAATTATCAGAATATGAGGTTGCTGAATTAATAAATGTTAGAGCTGTAAATATTTCCAATGGTGGGACTATCTATACTGATGTTAAAAATTTGATTGATCCAATTGAAATGGCAAAGAAAGAATTAATTGATAGACGTTGTCCTCTATATATTAAAAGACAAATTGGATGTAATGAAAGAGGTGTTCTATTTATTGAAAAATGGAGTCCAAATGAGATGTCATTTAATGTCCGATTAAATAATTAAAAAAAATATTAAATGTATTTTTATTTTTTTTAATATTTGTAGCATTTAATATTTGTAGCATTTAATATTTGTAGCATTTAATATTTGTAGCATTTAATATTTGTAGCATTTAATATTTGTAGCATTTAATATTTGTAATAATAACATTTTTTACAATTCATACAGTGTTTATGTGAATCTACTAATTGGCATTTTTTACAATTTACACAATGTTTATATGAATCTCTTACACATTTATTACATTCTTTACAATGAACCATATTATTTAATTTTTTTCTTTTACATTCTTTACAAAATGTAAATAGTGATTTATTCCGTTCTTGGTAGTTAGCAGCGTCCATTTTTATGATTTAAAAAGTATTACTTTTTGTATTCTTTTAGTTATTTTATTATATTAAATGATATATTTTTTATATATAATAAAAATAATTAATTATAGAAGAAAATACATATATTTCACTACATATAAAATTAAAATTGATTTTAATTTATATTATAAATATCTTATAATATAAATATAATAATAAAATATCTTATAATATAAATATAATAATAAAATATCTTATAAAAAAGTATTACTATGAAATTTTGTGAAAATTGTGAAAATATTTTGTTAAAAAAAACTGACGATCATTTATTAAGTTATATATGTAATACTTGTTTTAGACAATATGACTCAGAACCTATTGATACGTTAATGAAATCTGTTAATTTAAAAGAAGAATGGACTTTAAATAAATATAAAGATTATATTAAAGTATTAGCAAAGGATGATCCAACTAACCCTAACAAAAAGATAAAATGTAAAAGAACTGGGTGTGATAATAATATCGTAAAGGTTTTAAGAATTACTGAAGAAAATAGTAATATACATTTTTATATATGTACTAAATGTAATTATAAATTTAAATAATCATTCATCAAAAAAATATATAGAATGAATTATCCCTGAATTCATTTAATCTCTTTATTAATAAACAATATTATATAATTCCATATGTTTATTAAATTACTATATATAAAATTATTAATTACATCTATTAACATTAATAAATATAATTTATCATTAAAATAATATTATATACATTATATTTAACAATAAATGTTTAAATAATAATTTCATTTTTTTTAATTTTGATTTAAACATTTATAAATATATAATTATACTAAAAATGAGAGGAAAATTGATTATTTTTGAAGGTATTAATGGTTCTGGAAAGAGTACTATTATAGACTTATTATTTAAAGAATATGGAATTGAATTAAATTTAGAATATTTAAAATTTCCTGACAGGAAAACTGAAAGTGGTATAATAATAGACAAATTTTTAAAAAATGAGATTACATTTACTGCGAATGATAGTGTCAAATTATTTATTAAAAATATTGTAGAAAGTGTAGAAAAAATTAAATCACTATTATTACAAGGAAAGAATGTTATATGTGATAGATATACTATTAGTACTATTGTATATTATTATACTGAAATTACTGGATGTAATGATTATATTAACTATAATTATATAATAAAATTATTATCTGGGATACCAAAACCTGATATTATATTATTAATTAATGGAAATCATATAAAAATGAGAAATGATGAATTATCTGAGAAATATCATATCAATGTAAAAATTTATAATAATTATATAAAAATTTTAAACTCATTAAATTGTAAATATAATATTATCGATAACAATATATTTTTATACACTAAACAAAATATTAAAAAAATAGCTGATATAATTAATAATAGTTTATGTGATAATATTATTAATTATTATTTATAAAAAATAATAATTAATAATATATACTTAAAAACTAAATAAAAATATGGGACAAAAACAGTCAAATAGACTAATAGATGATGATATGTATTATACTAAAATGTCTAATAAAATAATTCTTAAGCACAGGACTGGACACCCTCCACCATTAGCTGGAAAAATGCCAACTAAAATGGTAGAAAAGACAGAAGACTCGCGGATACATTCAAAACAACAACAAATAGAAGCTGGAATTAAAAAAGTTAAAAAAGCAATTCAAATACCACAAGTTAATAAAGAAGTATCAGCAGCAAATCCTCTTAGTGGAACTTTACGAGAATAGATAATAAAAATTATAAAAAGAAAATACTTTATTTTTTTATAAATTATAAATAGAAGATACTTTATTTTTTTTTATATAAATTATAAAAATAGTTAATATAAGTTTAGAAATAAAATTATGTTTTCTAGGACAAGTAGTTCAGGGACAATTGGTTCAAGGACAAATAGTTTATCTGGAAGATCTGGACCAACTGGTGCTACTGTCTATACTGGTAGATATTTTGCCCCTCCGAGAGAGTTATCAGATTCAGATTTGTTAATTAAATGTTGCGAAGATGAGGATGTTTATAATGATTATAGTAGTAGGTGTCTTGGTGTTGGATATGGATTTAAAAGTACACAGTGTATTAAAAGAAGAAATGAAAAATTATTACAAAGTAATACTGAGTATATTAATAGAATAGGTAGAAATATTCCAAACACTGAAACAAAAAAAAGTATTAAAAGTTATTGTAAAGATAGTTTTTTAACAGATAATGATTGTAAATTATTTTGTGAAAATGAAGATGATAATTGTGAGGATTTATATAAAGATTATTGTATAGCAAAAGGTAATTTTGAAAAGGATGTTAGTTGTCAATCTAATACTAAAATTGGTACTATTATAAATTTATGTTGTAATGATAATGCGAGTTCTACAAACTGTGGTGTATATAATTCCGAATTAAATTTTTGTTATGATAATAGATTAGCAAATGCATTTGCTTATAATGGTAGCGATCAACAAATAATAAATAAAAATAAAGAATTATTAAATTCATATTGTGAAACACATATTGACGATAGTAATTGTAAATTTTATTGTGATAGAATAGATAAACCGTGTATAGATTTCCAAAAAACAAGATGCGAAAAACCTGCACATAATCAATCTATATATTGCCAAGAGGTATGTCAAAATAATTTCTTGCCAAAAGTACCAACAAACTTATTATTAGATGGTATTAAACCACATAAATTATGGGATTTATGTCAAACACAAGTTAATAATAATCCAAATATAATAAGAAAAGGTATGTATGATTCTATAAAAATGGAAACGGGTTTAATAGAAGTATATACCAATGAGGGTGATATATATAATCCAGAAATGACACAAATTTTCGTTAAATTAAATCTTAATATGACATTTAGGTATTATAATAATAATAATAGGATTTTTCTAAGTTTTTATATAAGACCAGATGAAACAAATTATTACCATTTTATTACACAAAATGGTAAAGAAATGACTAATAAAATATTTGTAGATAATACAAATATAAGTCATTCAAATATTAGTGATGAAACAGACTTAAGTATACAATATATATATTTAAAAAAAGACCAATGGTATCCAGTTAGGGTATATTTAACTTCTACATATAAAAGAATAGGTACTAATGATAATATATTTGATTTTATATTACAATGGAGAATAAAAAATGGAATTAAGGTAATTATACCAGAATTATCAATAGGGGTTATTGATAATAAAAAGACAAGAAAGGCAATTGATGAAAAATTATATGTTATGATAAATAGTGAGTGGCCAAAATTAATTAGGGAATTAGTATATGTTGTATCTTATAAAACATTAGAATTAAAAGGATTACCAGTTAAAAAAGAATTAATGAATGAAATTAAAATAGAAAATTATAGACCAAATGGGTTGTATGTTAATTATTCTATAGTTGTGCTATGTTATCTTATACCTAAATATTCTGAAACATATACATTTTATATAGAACATAATCCTGGTCATAATTTACAATTTTTAATCGATAATAATAAACAGAAATTAGAAAAATATATAGATGGTAGTAAATTTTCATTTGACTTTATTGGTAATAAATCGTATAATATAAAAATATCACAAAACATAAACCAAGGGAGTCAAAAATTAATAGTATTATGGGAATCAAAAACAGAAACTCGTAGAATTATTCAATCTGATTCTTTAGCTATTATACAACCCGACGCTGAGACTCGTATAGAACCTGGTCCAATTCCTCTATATCAACAAGAGTATACAGATAATACAAATTGTTGTTTAAATAGTGGTGATAGTAATTTATGTCAAACAGGATTTACAAAGGGAAATAATGCTTGTATATCAGCGTTATCTGATTATTGTATAGAAAGTGGCATGAATGATAAATGTGTGGAATATTGTGATTCAGCAAAAAATGATTGTAATAAAATTAAATATGATTATTGTAAAAAAAATATCAATAACCCACTTTGTGAAGATATTTGTGAATGGACAGATGATAGTCAATTTGTAGAAAATGTATGTAATAAAACTGCAGATTATTTAATTTTAGTAGCAAATCAAGTTAGAACAGACGCTCAGATATTAGAACAACAACGAGCAGATAAATTAAGAAGAGAACAAAATGCACTTGCTAAATTGAATAAAAGAAGAGCAGAAATCGATAGATTACGAGATATAGAACACGAAAAAATAATACAACAAATTATGGCGGAAGCATTAAGACTGGCAGAAATTCAAATGTCTGAAAAAATAGCAGATACAAATTATACATCAAAATTATTTACTGGATTAAATAATTATTTAAACTATATGACAAGTGCTAATGCAAGAGCCGATATGTCAGAATTAAAACGATTAAATGCAATTGAAAGACAAGAGAGATTAAATAACGCACAGGCTTTATTAAAAAACAGAAATATTACTGCCAAATTATCGGATATGGCTAAAAATGATATTGAGTATAAGATAAATAAATCTAATGTTATGAATTTATTGACAACAACATATAATATAGAATCAAAGACTATATCTGATATGTTAAACATTCCAGAAGATTTAGTTATAGAATTGACGGCAGAATTAATTTATGATGATAAATTAGAATTAGCAATGGACCCAGTATTATTAGATGAAATAAATATAGAAAATACTAAATTGGCACAACTGGAAGCTGATAAAGCTAGACAAGATGTAATTGATAATCCATATACATACCAAGAAATATTGGATGAAATAAAAAAAGCAGAAGAAGAAGCTAAACATTTAACATTTTCTAAAGAAGTCATATTTAATTTAAGATTACAAGCAGAAGATGCAGTAGAAAAAACTATGAAAGAATTTGACGAAAAAAATATTACTGACAAAAATATTATAAATGAATCTATTAAAACTGCAGAAATAGATGCAATATTACTTGGATTATCTGATGATGATATTAAAGAATTAGATAAAAAAAGTAGTAAATTGGCAAAGGAATATGCAAAGAAAAAGAGAGATGAATTTATATTAACTTTAGGTATAGACTTTCCGATAAATTATACATACTCAGATAGAGATTTGGATAGTGATTTAAATACAATAATACCAGTATTATTAAAAAATATGGATAAAGATTTAGGTGAAATATCAACAATTACTGATATTCCATTAAATAGAATATATGAATTAGAAATAGATATAATTAAAA
>Ga0181553_10001779_pt1 | contig 19160 bp, 20 predicted proteins | sample 011ome_17_FD_133753 | JGI IMG/M metagenome (GOLD analysis project Ga0181553, IMG submission 133753) | Coastal salt marsh microbial communities from the Groves Creek Marsh, Skidaway Island, Georgia - 011502XT metaG (megahit assembly) | ecosystem: Environmental > Aquatic > Marine > Intertidal...
ATTCAAATAATGGTTTTTATTTAGCAAAAAATTTAATTCAACACAAACCAAGTATCATCGTTTATAAAATGGGAGAAAAAGGGTCTGTAGTTATCACAAAAGAAAATGAGCATCCATTTGGAATTTTTAATGTAAAGGCTTTAAAACCTACTGGTGCTGGAGACGCTTTTAATGGAGGTTTTGTCAGTTCACTCATTAAAGGAGTTCAGTTAGCTGATGCAGTTAGAAACGGATCTGCTTGTGCTGCTATAGTTGTCACTCGTGTAGGTTGTTCAAGTGCTATGCCCACAGAAAAAGAATTAAAAGATTTTATTGATATTCAAAATAAGGATATTCATCTATCTTAATGTCTGTAGTATCCTCAATAGAATGTCCCAAAGATATTAAATTTATTGAAGTGACTATTAAGTCAAATAAAAATAAAAAATGGATAAATTAATAATATATTAATAAATGAGAAACGATGCATATACCTTATTCTGATAATCAAAATAAAGCACTTTTTGACGTTAACAATTCAACAGTGCCTTTGGTTTATTTTAATATCATCAAATTAAAAAAAGGTGAGAGTTATCAATATAAATTAAGCAACCACGAGACTAGTGTTGTACCTGCTACCGGAATAGTAGAATTAACAGTAGATGGTAAAAAATTAGGCGCTATAGGAAAGAGAAATACAGACGTTTGGGATGGTGAACCCGAGGGAAGCTATGTTCCTATTGATGCTGATTGTATTATTACTTGTTTATCCGAGTCTACTGAATGTTTTATAGCAGGGGGTATTTATGAAAAAAAATTAGAACCTTTCCTAGTTTTACAAAATGAATTGGATGTTATTCAGTATGGGTCAGATGACACTAAAACTCATCGAAAAATTAAACATATCTTAGGTGCTAAACATCATAATCAAGTTGGCAGGTTATTAGTTAATGAATTATATACAGTAGGGGCAGGGGGTTGGTCTGGATTTCCGCCTCATAAACATGACACTGACGATATTCCAAACGAAACACGCCATGATGAAGTATATAACTATCGATTTAGACCCGGCCATGGTTTTGGAGTTCAAGTAATGCAGTACGAAGATGACAAAGAAGGTATGGGTTATCAGTTATTTGATGGTTCAACTATAGGAATTAACAAAGGCTATCACCCTTGTGTTGTAGCACCTGGGTACGAGATGTATTATTTCACCATTTTAGTAGGTTTAAGTCAAAGGTCTTTAATACAATATTTCCAAAAAACACATGCGTATCAAATTGAAACTATACCAGGTATCAAAGATATGATTGCTAAATATAAATAATTTATGACTGTTGCAACTCTAGCTGAAGTCCTACAAGAGGCAAAAAAAAAACATTACGCTGTTGCGGGTCTTGTTGTGCTAGGCTGGGAAGATGCCCGATGTTATGCTGAAGTTGCTGATGAGTTAGGCTTACCAATTATTCTTCAAGCTGGCCCGGGTTGCAGAGCAAATACACCTTTGCCCATTTTGGGTAAAATGTTTAGATACTTAGCTGAAAAATCATCACAACCTGTTGTTTGTCATTTAGATCATGGCTATAAAAAAGAAGAGTGTATTGAGGCAATTAATAGTGGCTTTACCTCAGTAATGTTTGATGGCTCTAAACTACCCCTTCATGAGAATATCCTACAAACTAAAGAAATAGTTGATCTTGCCCATCAATATAATATTTCTGTTGAAGGTGAGATTGGCTTTGTTGGGTATGATCAGGGTGCAAGTTCATTAAGCACTGACCCTAATGAGGCATTTCAATTTGCTTCAAACTCAGGCTGTGATGCAATGGCTATAAGCGCAGGAAATGTCCACCTTCAAACAAGCAAATCATCTTCTATAGACCTTAACGTGATAAAGGAAATTCAAAAATTAACTGATATACCTTTAGTTTTGCACGGTAGTAGCGGCATAGATCATAGTCTTAGAAGAAAAATTGCCCAAACAACTAATGTTTGTAAATTTAATATAGGGACTGAGCTCAGAAAAACTTTCGGGGATTCTCTAAGAAATGAAATGAAAAAAAATGAATCTATTTATGATAGAATTCAGTTGATTAATATGACTATACCAAGTCTAAAAGAAGCTACCAAAATTGTTTTAGAGAATATCACTCAAATTCATTGAGCAACATAAAATTAAACATACTTGAAAATAAATATCTTAGAGTAAAAATACTAGATATCGGAGCTACACTATATGAAGTATTTGATAAAAAAAAGAAAACTAATTTAATCCTAAACCTAGGATCTATACATAGGTATCATAATAATAAAGCATATCTTGGATCAACTTGCGGTCGATATGCTAATCGTATTAAAAATGCCCAGTTCAAAATTGATAGTACCAACTACCATCTTTCTTCAAATGAAGGTAAGAATTTACTCCACGGGGGTAAAATAGGTTTTGATAAAAAATTATGGAAAATTATTAAACTTTCTAAAAATTCTATTGATTATCAACTTATTTCTCCAGATCAAGAAGAGGGATTCCCAGGAGAGGTAACTGTAAATTGCAGATATTCAATTAATAAAAATAATTTAATTATTAATTTGATAGCTAAGACATCAAAGAAAACGCATATTAATCTTGTTAATCATGCTTATTGGAATTTAGAAAAACAAAAAAAAAATATTTTTGATCATGAGTTATTCATCAACGCAGATTGTTATCTAAAAAATGATAAATTTAATATCCCAACAGGCAAATTAGTTGATGTAAAAAATACTCCATTTGATTTTAGAAATTTTAAAAATATTGGTAACCAAATTAAAAAAAATAAAAAGGGGTTTGATGAAAATTTTGTATTAAAAAAAGGAATTTTAGTATCCAAACTTAAATCAACCAAAAATAAAATTTTATTAAAAATTTATTCTAATCAGCCAGGTGTACAGTTTTATACCGGACAACATTTAAATATTAAATATAAAGATAAGTTTTTGAGACCTTTTCAGGGTTTGTGTTTAGAAACACAAGCATTCCCTAATTCCCCAAATATGAAAAAATTCCCCTCAACTTTACTCATTCCCGGAAAAAAATATTCTCACTCAATAAAGTTTGAAATTACTCACTTCAATTGAGCTAAAAAAACTATTCTGTCTTTTCTCTAAGTTTAATATTTAATTTGTCATAAACTTGCTGGGGAACGTTGAAAGCAAACTTATTAAGAAGTGATAAAGTGCTAATTTGTAATTGTGATCCACTCAAATCTGGGTCTATAAATTTGGATATTTGAAAATCATCCGCAAGATAGTTCCAGTCAAATGTTGCATGAACACCTTTGTCTGGAATATCATAAAAATTCATAGATAAAACTGTTCCATTATTAAAAGTATATCTAGCTTTAATATTTGGAGATCTTGGTAAGTCAGTTCTCAGCATGTAATCGTTATGTTGTATATCAGTAAGGGATGAAAGAACTTCAGAAATTTTATCTTCATCAACCTCTTCAAACCCTTGGGGTAAATTTTGATGTATTAAAATACCTTCTTCGTTTTTTACAAGATTGATCATATTTTTTCCATAAATTTGGACAGATTCAATCTTTTCGCTGCCAATATTGATTAAGTCATTTGGTATCCAATAGAAGTTAGATACATCAGCTCCTAAATTAGAGGAAACGACATAGGATTGACTAGAGTTATTCATTTTCACATAGGTACCAGGGATTAGATAGTTAAAAGTTCCTATATCTAATGTTAGAAGTTCTTCTCCAGTTTCTGATTTTAAGTATAAAGTAGTTTTACTTTCAGGATCTAAAGCTAATTTATAGAGTAATTCATCTTTATTGGTTTTTAATTCTAATATACTTGCTTCTTTCAGCTGTATAAAAAATTTACTAAGAATATCTGTATTGGCTGGCAGCCCATCAGCAGTAGACATGATCCATTGATTATTTAATTTTTCAATGATTGCTTTTTCATTTTGATTAGAAAATTCTATATACGTTACTGCGCCTAAAATTTCATCAAAGTTTTCGATAAGTGGTATAGTGTTAAAATTTAAATTTTTAGACTTTTCTGTGGAATATAAAATCAAAGCCAATGCTAGCATGAATACAGTAATTGAAAGTAAATACTTTAAATTTTTTAAAATCATATTTTACTTCGTCTTTTCTTAATACCTATTTGACTAGGAACAATGAACATTAGAATTATGAGCAAAATAGGGATTAAAAAAGTATTAAAAATATTAATTTTATTTGCAAGGGCATCAATATCTTTGCTCAATTCTCTTCTTACTTCTCTTAATTGTTTTCTAGTATTCTCTACTTCAAGTTGAAAGCTCGCTAACTCTTCAATTTGTTTTTCTGATAAATTAACGTTTTCACCCTCTCTTCCCCCAGAAAGGTTTTTAATTTTATTTAAAGTAATCTCTAATTGATTTTGAAGCTCCTCTTCTTGACCTAAATATTTCTCTTCTGCATCAGCCTGAAGTTTTTGAACTACAGTAAATGGTCTAAAAGGAGTTTCTTTATTTCTTAAATTAATAAATTCTTCATACCCAGTCATCGAGTCTAAAACATTTGTGATTAATGTCCTGTTGTCTGAGGTTTCCTCAATAACATTTGAGTTTAAAATTTTTTGTATTCTAGCCCAGAAAGCATTTCTGATTAAATCAGCATCGCTAAATAAAACAACATTAATATTGTCTTTAGACTCTTCAATGTGGTTTGTAGATTTGCCTTCAAAATCATTGAAACTACTTAAAGCTTTTCCAGTAAGTTTGATACCAAAATCATATGTGATGCCAGATGGGTTAAATTCATTTATTAGCTTTATTGGATCTTGAACATCCATAATTCGCTCAATATCCATAGTAATATTACTAGATGAAATTAAAGGTACATAATCGATTGATGATGTTTCCTCTAATTTGGAAAAACCACCTGGAGAAACTAGTCTAATTAGAGATAGGCCATTACCAATTTCTTCTGACTGATTTATAAACTGCCCTCTAATTTCTGGCCAATTTAATTTTAATATAGTTTGAAGAGAGGTGTTATCCGAAATATTTTGTTGAGTTTGTAGTCTTGTTGACTGAGCGCCATCTAAAATAATGTGATCAATGTAATTTACATTAAGAGTATTTAACACTTTTTTTAAGTTGGAGGATTTTTCAAGGAAGCTATTTTGTTCAAAGTACGGATCTAGAAAGATAACAGCATTACCTCCATTTAATATGTATTGCTCTATTGCGTACTCTGTTTCTTCAGTAACGGTAGTAGGGTGATAAACTACCAAAACATCTATATTTTCAAAGTTCTTGGTCTTAGTGTCTAAAAATTCAAAATCATAAAAATAACTTAATTCTTCTAAGATAGTATACTCACCTTGCCCAAGTTGACCATTTGGAAGAGACGGAGGAGCTGTGTCTACCCATGATAGAAACCCAATCATAGGCTTATCAGTTCTATTAAGCTTATATATAAGGTCAGTTAATTGTTTTTCTAAACTACCAGCTTTTGAGGGGTCAAAAAATTTTATTACCTCCATGTCGTCAGTCGTATTAGAGGCAAGTAAACCAAAATAAAGTGCGGTTCCTTCTTGGTCAATAGGAAAGCCTTGAATTCCATATCTTCGAACATAATCTTCCTGATCAGAGTACGCCTCAGGTTCAATGACATCTAGTTCAATATTTCCATTCGCAATATCAGCATATCTGTTTAGCAATCCTTGAATTTGGTTTGCATAATTTTGAATAACAGGAATATTTTTTGATAGTTCTCTGCTATAAACAAAACTTATTTTTAATGGCTCTTCAATTTCGTTTAAAACTCTTTTAGTACCAGAAGAGAGTGTATAAGTTTTAGTAGAGGTGAAATCTATTCCAAGACTGAAATTAATTTTGGAAATTACATAATTGAATGAAAGAAATAGAATGATTGTGCTTATAACTGAAATGATAAAGTGTTTTTTTAGTAGAAAGTTACTCATTAACTTCTATTCATAAATTTAATAATGGTTAAGTAGTTCCACAAAGCAATAAAAGAGACAAAAAATAGAAAACCTTTCATTGTTAAAAAACCAGTTTGGATTGTATTAAAATGAGTTAAAAAGCTAAACGTTGAGATTAACTCAATAATCTCTAAAGGCAGTAGGCCAGAAACAAAATTTAATAAAAGTGGAAAACCGACAATTGTAAACATAAAGGAAACTAGAATAGATAATATGAATGCAATAATTTGATTGTTTGTTAGGGATGAAAAAAATACACCTAAAGCAACATAGGCTCCTGCCATTAAAATTGCTCCTAGATATTGACCAAGTATAATTAAATTATCTGGATTTCCTAAATAGTTAACTGTAATCCAAATAGGAAAGGTTAGGATTATAGAAAAAACGACAAATATCCAAGTTGCAAAAAATTTACTTAATACAATTTTCCATAAATTTATAGGGAGAGTCATTAATAATTCTATAGTACCCAATCTTTTTTCCTCTGACCAACTTTTCATAGTCACAGCCGGTATAAAAAAAATAAATACCCATGGAATAAAGCTAAAGAATGTAGTTAGTTCAGCGACACCCGACTCAAAAAATTGACCAAAGTAAAATGTTAGTGACATTGAAGTCATAATAAAAATTGCTGTAAAAATATAAGCAACAGGTGTAATAAAAAATAGCTTTAATTCTCTTTTGATAAGCGGGAGCATTAATTAATTATCTTTCTGAATTTTTCATCTAAATTTTTACCAACTTTTCTTTTTAATTGAGTAGGCGTTCCTTCAAATTTTTTTTCTCCAGAATTAATTATAAGACATTTATTACAAACTTCCGGGACTTCATCTAAAATATGAGTTGATATAATGATTGCTTTGGATTTTGATAAATCTTTGATTAATTTTCTAACTTCAAACTTTTGTAAAGGGTCTAAACCATCAGTTGGTTCATCTAAAATTAATAATTTAGGATCATGTATGAGCGCTTGAGCGATACCAACTCTTCTTTTAAAACCCTTTGACAAGGTTTCTATAGGAACATCTTTTACTTCTTCCAACTGTAATTCTTTTATAACTCTTTCAATGCTTTTTTTAGGATCTTTGACCTGTCTTACATCACATACATATTGTAGATATAAGTTCGGAGAAAAATCTAAATATAAAGGTACACCCTCTGGAAGGTACCCAATAAGAGATTTTGCTGTGATTGGATCTTCATCGATATTTTTATTATTTATCAATACTCTTCCTTGATCAGCTTTTAAATAACCAGTAATAACTCTCATAGAGGTTGTTTTACCAGCGCCATTTGGACCTAAAAAACCCATTACGTCTCCTACCTGAACTTTAAATGATAGGTTGTTAATGGCTTTAAAATCGCCAAAAAATTTTGATATTCCCTCTACTTCTAACATTTTTCCTTTTTATTTAATTAGTGTTTATATTATTTCAATACTCTAACAAAAGAATATCTGACAAAAGGAACCATGTTTACCATGCTGATTTATAAATATTAAAAGCATCTATTTCATTAATTTCCTTAGGGTTATTTATAAGTAACCTTGTTTGCTTCATAGCGTCTTTGGCCATGGTTTCGCATGCAGACTCAGGTATTTTAACATCTCTTAATCTTTGTTCTAAACCAAGTGTTTGAGATAACAAGGCTAGTTTTTCGATAAAGTTTGCTGCGATGTCTTGATTAGCAGTATTAGTTTTGATTTCAGGAAAAATAATGGGCGCTATTTCGCTATAATGCTGTGCCGCTGTGGGCTCTGTGATGTTAAATCTCAATACGTGAGGTAAGACTAAGGCATTGGATAAGCCATGAGGAATATGGTAGGTGCCCCCAATTGGATAGGCAAGGGCATGTACTCCAGCTACCGGAGAGTTCCCAAAAGAAGCCCCAGCGAGCATAGACCCTAAAAGCATGTCTGATCTGGCATCTTCATTATTACCATCAAATACTGCCTTTGTAATTGCACCCCCTAATAAACGCAATGCCTCTTTGGCAAATATTTTAGACATAGGGTTATTATTTAAGTTTTTAGAAGCATATGACTCTATCGCATGAACCATCGCATCAATGCCTGTAGCCGCTGTAATATTAGACGGCAATCCTAAAGTTAACATGGGATCTAATACTGCTAAGTCAGGTAAAATTATGGGAGATGAGACACCTTTTTTTTCTAGATCATCTTGGGTAATTATAGAGATAGGAGTAACTTCTGAACCAGTCCCAGCTGTCGTTGGATATAAGACAAGTGGCAATCGAGGTCCTTTTGCGTTAGCTACCCCCCATGCCTCATCTAAATTTTCTTGAGAACCTAAAATAAGTGCAGCCAGCTTTGCAACATCCATGGATGAGCCTCCGCCAAAGCCGATGACCCCAGTACATTTTATGTCCTTACCCAAATCAATAACTTTGAACAAGGTAGATCTGGAAGGGTCTGCTTCAACTTCATGAAAAACTGTTACATTCGATGTATGTCTTAAACTAGATAGAACTTTATTAGCGATGCCTAACTTATTTAAGCCTGGGTCAGTAACAAATAAAATATTGGAGCCAAGTAAACTACTAACTTCTTCAATTGTTTTTAGTGAAATATCTTTACCGAATCTAATCCCTTTGGAGCTATTAAATGAAAAACTTTGCATAGGAACAATAATATAGGCGATCCTAGTTTAATTATCTATTGCTAATTTTTTTATGAAATCTAAAAATTTCTAGTAAGTGCATTTGATAAAAATATAATTTAGATGTGTCTAAAGTTATTACGATAGCTCAACAAAAAGGTGGCTCTGGCAAGACTACCCTAGCTGCACATCTTGCAGTTTGTTTATCCCAGGTTCATAAATTTAATGTTTCCATTCTAGATACAGACCCCCAAGGCAGTTTGGGGAGGTGGTATATGTTAAGAGAAGAAAAGCTACAGAAAAAAAATTTAATCCAATTTAAAACAGCTAGCCTTTGGGGTGCTCAGTATGAGGCTAAAATGCTCAAACAAAACAACGATTTTATTATTATTGATACACCGCCCAAAATTGATGCGGATGGTAGGCCAGCTATGCAAATTGCTGATATTGTGTTAATTCCCATCTCGCCATCTCAAGTAGATTTTTGGGCTACTGAAAATATCGTCGAGTTAGCTTTAAGAGAGAAAAAACAAATATTACTTATTATTAATAGAGCGAATGTAAATTCCAAACTTATTAAAGAAGCTAGATCCTTTGCAAAAAAATTAAATATTAATCAAGCAAAAACAGTTATTGGTAATAGACAAATTTTTGTTTTAGCAATGGGTGATGGCTTAACCTCGCTTGAAAAACAGAAAACTGGTAAAGGTACTTTTGAGATTAAAGAATTAACTCAAGAAATTTTAAGCAATTTATCTTAATACATTTCCTATTATCTTCGTATTCATGTTACAATAAATCATGAGCGGAGATCTTTTTAAAAAATATAAACAGGAAGATAATCTCGATCATAGTAAAAGTTTAACTGACGAAGAAATAGCATCTCTAGAAAATATCTGTGAAAAATTACTTAATAGTTTTATAGATTGGTTGAAGTTTAATTCACCCAATGACTTAGCTGATATATTAGATTTAGCATATGACTTTAAATATAAAATTCTTAGTCAAGATGAAGCATCCTTGCAGAAACTTTACTTTAAAAATGAGAAGCTTAATTTGAATCAAAAATTATTACTGCTAAATCATTGGAGGGTAACATTTAACATGCTAATCAACTCCGATATCAGTAGAGCCACAAAAGATTCCTTTAAGCTATGGTTTTTATCATTGGCAGCTCAACTGTTCCCATCGCTAAGGTCAAAGGGTGATGAACTTTGGGGAGTTTTTAATGTTTCTTTCGACCTTTGTAAATATTTTGCTATCTCCGATATTCCTCGGGAGTTGAACAGAATCAAAACAAACTAATGGGCAAAAAAATTTTATATTTATTAGCCTCCCTAGCTTTTAGTTTAAATCTTTTTGCAATTGAATTATTTGGAGTGCAGATTAACGCAAATGTCAGTAACTTATCACTCGAGGGTAGTGAAATTGAAAATTCCAAAGGCGAGATATATATCAGTTTGGATGAAAAAACAGTGCCAATTCCCAATACTTATTTTAATCAATACATAATTGAGTTTAATGAAAATGGCAATGTGTATTCTATAATTGGAGAAAATTCTCAAACAAGTTTAAACCCTGTTCAATGCTTAAAAGTACAAAAAGAAATTTTAGATGTTTTTTCAAATAAATATAAAAGTGAATATAATTTAAATATACATCAGTCTGCAATTTCCACTCGAAGCAAGGTTGTCTGGGATATTGCCTTGAGTAATAAAATAATTAGTCAAAATTTAATCTTTTCGATTCATTGTGATTACAGTTTTAATAATAGAAGAATATATGTTCATTTACTTGAGTTGCAAAATCCAGCTATTCAAAATGTAGATTCTACTACAAATCAGGAAATTGAAGAATTCAAAGAAAAAGTAGATACCAGCGGAATTTAATTAAACTTACAAACTAAAGATAATAAGTTAATAACTATGAACGATTTAATATTATTTTTGAGTTCTATATAACTATCAGGAAGGGTATCAATATAGGATAAGGAATATTCGGTAATAGCCTCCGCTTCATCAAAATGCATATGCAGATCGCGAGAAATATCTAAAGAAAGTTTTGTTTTTAATATTTGAAGGATTTTATATTCGATTTTTTTATTCAATTAATTATCTTTTGGTTTTTTTAGCATCAGTTTTCCACCACTGCCTCCAAGTTGCATCCCGCCTGAAGCCTCACAAAGGCTCTTTTTGGCCTTATCACAGTCTTTTTGTTCTGGTTTCTCTTCTTCTACTTTTTCTTCTTTTACTTCTACTTCTTCTTTAGGTTTCTCAATCTCTTCTTGTATTGTTGATGCATTAGAAATTTTTTCATTAGGAGTAGTTGGAGCGGCGACAATCGACTTATCTTTTAGTTCATTAAGCATTTGAATGATTTGATCATTCTTACTTTTTTTTTCAGCAACTTTTTCTTTCCAAGTTTTTGGTAGTTTTAATTCGACACAATTTTCAGAGTTACAAAACAATACATCTCCAGTTTCATTATCAAAAAGAAAACCACCACAATTATCAATACCTTTTGCTGTACAATTTGGAATAAGCATCTCATATTCTGCTCGTACAGGTAATGAGAATATAAAAAATGCCAAAAAAGCTATAAAAAAGTACCTCATCCTAAATTTCATTATACCTTTTTCAGATAAGTTTTTAATTGAATTATTCATATTTAAAACTAACTCCAGGGTGAGTGTTTTTCATAAATTCATGTTCATTAAATTTATTTAACCAGTTACTTAGATTTGGGTTATTGCTTTTCCATTCATCGCTGTATCGAAAATTAGTATACTCAAGTGCACATGCAATAGCAATTTGATCTAATGTAATTTTAGCTCCAATAAAATAATTATTATTTTCTAACCAATTTATAGACCGATTAATTTTAATTTCGCATCGATTTACAAAATCTTGACGATAGTTTTTACCATGCGTTGAAATTTCAACAAATCTTTGGAGTCCATACTCCATAATTCCGTTTGCTATGCTTACAAAACTCATTGTCTCCCAATATTTATCAGAATTGATAAATGTATTAGAACCTGATAATTGATTGAAATAAAGGCAGATGTTATCACTATCAGTAATTGCTCTTTCATTGAGGATTAAAGTGGGAATTTGTCTAAGTGGATTATATTGATCTAAAAACTCAGCTTGGTAGACATTCACAACCTCCTCATGAAATTGAATATTAAGATAAAGTCCAGTTGCTTTACATTTTCGTCCAAATGGAGAGGTAGGGCCGTTATATAGAACTAAACCAGTGGCCATTAATTGATATTAATCAATAACAATGGCTACAGTACCAGGGGCTACTGCTTCTTGATCATTATGAATATTTACTTTAGTGATGGTTCCACTTGTTGGAGCGGTATGATTCACCTCGGATTTCATTACTTCCATGATAAACAAAACATCACCTTCATTGACTTGGTCGCCTTCTTGCACTAACACTTTCCAAATATTTCCAGGAACTGATGTTTTAACCTCTGTAGACATAAATTTAGTTTATACTATTACTACTGCATATTGAAGTTTGAGCTCGACGCATTTCTTGAGCTTGTTCGACAGTAACTTCTTTGAATTTTAAAATATCTCCAGGCTTCGCTTGACCTAATTTCCAGAAAGCCGCTGAAGGAACAGTGTATGGAACAATAAAGCCACCCATACTCGGACCGTCATTTACTAATATAATAGGAGTTTGACCAGCTAAGTTTATGCCGCCAATAGGGTACCCTTGATCAATTATATTGGAGGGTTCATAACCATGTTCAGGAGATTTATTTGTTGCTTTTTCATTGAAAGTTAAAGTAGGACCGTCTAGCCTTAGACCAGTTCGATCGCTTCTTGCTTGCATTTTCCAGTTTGCATTTTGAAAAGTTTTATAACCCTTTTCATCTAACCAATCATCATTTGGTCCTCTTACAACTTCAATTTCCCAATTGCCGTCAGATTGGATATGCGGTTTGCAATTATTTTTAACTTGTTTTCCTTCTTGACCTTTGCCATCACCAACTTTTATTAATTGCCCTTCTTGAATTGCTCTACCTTCTACGCCGCCTACACCAGCTTTATGAAAAGTAGATTTTGATCCAAGCCACGGCTCGGTATCAATTCCACCATCGACTGAAATATAAGTTCTAGCCCCTGCAAGACAATAGGAAAGTTCTAAAACTTGTCCTTGTTTAATTTTAATACTTTGCCAAAGTGGAATCGGTTTACCATCCAACTTGGGCTGCATATCAGCTCCACAAATAGATATGATACAGTCTTTTTCAAAACCTAAAGTTGGACCCATAAACTGACACTCTAAAGCAGCGCTACTTTCAGAATTACCAACAAGTAAATTTGATAAACGAAAAGACCAACTATCCATTGGACCGGAGGGAGGAAACCCTTGATTTAGATATCCCATTCTACCAGGGTAATCCTGGACTGATGTTTCTAAGCCCTTTTTGATAACTTTAAACATTATAATCTCTCATTTTTATCTAACTGATCTACCCATTTATTGTATCTAGAAATAGAAAATGTCTCATCACGAATTAAATTAAATTTGTAATTCCCTTCGTTGATTTTTCGTTCAATCATTTCAAACTCTTCATAACTACAAGGATCAAATTTAATTCGATCACCAGGTCTAAACAGTACGATAGAATTTTCAAATTCAGGAAATCTATTTTCTGTATCCCAAATTGGGACAGGAGTTCTTCCAAAGATTTGATATCCGCCAGGCAGTCTATCAGGATAAATACAAGTTGAGGATCCACCCATACCCACTGTCCCCTTTGGTGTCCAAGTTCTAGGAGGATTGTATTTAGGGGCTGTTAACCTTCTTCTGGGATCTAATGGCATCGTAAATGGAAGACCTGGCCAAAAACCAATTGATGAAACCCAATACTCTGTTCCAGAGTGCACCCTTACAAATTGGTCGACATCCTCCAATTTGTTCAAATCAACTATAAATTCTGGATCATATTGTTTGTCTTTGATTTTTTCGCGATAGTCATCAATGGCTTCTTTAGTCCATTTATCTAAGTAAACTGTTGGAAATCTAAAAAGACGGCTTGGAACCTCTATATCGCTAAAATCACCTGAGTCCTCGATTAATTTGAGGATTTCTCTTTTCAAATCTTCAAATCCAATAATGTCAGGTTCATAATGAATAAGCAAAGATGCAAAACAGGGTAGGGTTTCATGAACACCTCTAACTTTTTGACGCTTGATCTCACTTGCAATACCCTGTGCTTTAAAGTTCAATTCTAAATTCATTCGATTACCAAACTCAATTAATAAATATTGGTCTCCCCCAGGGAGAATCTTTGGCTCTTCGTATGCACCTACAACTTTTTTTTTAGGTTGATTAATTAATTCCTCAATCGAAATAAATTTCTTGGTAACTGGGTCATTTTCATTGATATGATATTTAATAGAAGGTCTCTTTTTTAAAACCCCATTTTTATTGTGGGGAAACATATCTTTAAAGAGCGAATGATCTCTGATATTCTCTTGTTGAATAAATATATTTTCGGAATTTACATCTCTTTTTATAATTTTTTTTTGAAGTTTTTCAAATTGATTAATATCATTTTTTTTATATTCACTTCGACCATCATGGCCTTTTTTTAAAAAATCAATTTTATTATTTTTTTTGTTTAATTTATTTAAAGGATTATTTTTTTCAAAATTTAGATTATCACTATCGTTAAATTTAAAAGTCATTTATTAGAAGTATTTAATTTTAACTTTTTCTTTTGAATTATTTGAGTTTTTAAAATCAACCACTTGAATATTTGCTGGCTTAGGAGGTGTAATTTTAGAATTGTTTAAAGGTTTATCTTCAACTCCAACGTCATGAGATTTATTTTCTCTTGTTGCAAGGATGTTTTTCTTACTATGTCCAAACATCCCTTCTAATAACGCATTTGGTTCAATTTCTGTTCCTTCAAAAGTTTCAAATATTTGCCCATCTCTGAAAACATGCACTCTATGGCAAAGTCCAATAAACTCCTCCAATTCACTAGAAAGAAAAATCACTGTACCTCCTTCATTAGTAAAATTTCGAAGGTGTAAATAAAGGTCTCTTTTTGCACTAACGTCAATTCCTCTTGCGGGATCATTCAGGATCAGTATTTTGGGTGTCGTCGCAAATGCTCTTCCTATCATCACCTTTTGTTGGTTTCCACCGCTTAGCGATCCAATCAAATTGTTTTTTGGACCGGTTTTGATTGAAAGCCTCTGAACTTCCCAATCAAAAACTCCGTTTAGCTCAAACCATTTTATAAAACCCAAGAAACCACCAGCGGTTCTTGCTCGATCACCCTTGTATAAGGGAATGATAAGATTTTCATATATACTCATGTTAGGAAAAATTCCTTCTTTCTTCCTATCTCCAGAAACATAAGCTACCCCTAATTTTTTTGCTTGCAGTAGGGAGGTAAGTTTTTCAGTAGTCAATTGATTGTTGGTGTTAAATGCATCATCACTTTTATGATTAACAAAAACTTCTCCCTCAAGAGGTTGTTCAACTCTAGCTAAGACTTTTACGAATAAATCTTGCCCTTGGCCATCAAGGCCGGTTATGCCGAGAATTTCTCCTTTTGTTACAGAAAAGTTAATGGGATTACTATTTGGCCATACTTTTAAATCTTTTGTGAAAATGATTGTTTCGTCAGTTTTTGACTCAGGGGGTTTAACATCAGATTTGTGAGACTCTTTCTTTTCCCCAGTCATTAAAGAAATTAAATTTCTTTCTGTGATTTCTTCACCTGCGAGAACACCTACATCTTTACCGTCTCTCATCACTGTTGCTCTGTCACTAATTCTTATTAATTCTGCTATTCTATGAGTTACTATAAAGATGGCAGCACCTTTATTTTTTAGTTCACGCATTTTTGAAAAAAGTCGTTCTGTAGAATCAAAATCTAACGCAGCAGAGGATTCATCAAGAATTAAAATTTTTGGATTTCTTAAAAATGCTCGAGCAATTGTTAGCCAGGCCTTCATACCTAAAGAAAGTTGGTTAGCTATTGTATAAGGATCTATGAATTCACCTGCTAGCTCTAACATAATTTGAGCAGCTTTTTCCACTTTTTCTCGTTGAGTTAACTTTTTTCCAAAGAAAGAGTCATAACCAATAAATAAATTTTCCCAAACAGAGGCTTCTTCAGCTACCATAACTTCTTGGAATACAGTAGATATCCCAAGTGATTGCGCCATAATTGGAGAATTAGGAGTTTGCCCAAAAATTGAAACCTTACCTTTGTCTAAAGGCAGCACTCCTGAAATTACCTTTGCTAGTGTACTTTTACCGCATCCATTGCCTCCCACTATTGCATGGACTTCTCCAAAATTTGCAGAAAAATTAACTCCTCTTAGGGCTTTTGTAACTCCGAAAGATTTATGGGCGTCTTGAACATAAATATCGCCACCTAATTTGACGGTTGACCCTCCAGTCTTAGCTGGAGGGTTTAAATTTTTTTCATCAGTCATAATTCAAAAACCTATGACTTACTGAATATTATGGCTTGTAAGACTCAGGTGCGGCTGGGTTATCAAAGAAGTTATCTAGATAAGCAGCACTTGCCCAGTTTTCAACGCCTAAGTTTCTCCATTCAGTAGATGCTCTATCGCAATCTTCGGATAGATATGACTCAATCACATCAAACCCTTCTGTGTATGGAGGAACAAGTATTGATTGAATTTTTGGACCTTGTCCCATCATAGTTCTTAAAAGAACATTCATAGCAAACTCCGCATCATCTCCTGGAGGCCATGCATAGATTGCGGTATCTATGAAATCAGGATTTTGTCTCCAATAACATAGAGCTCCTATTTCACCACCAAATGCCATCGGCACGATTGGCCTGCCTGACTGTTCCATAGCTTTAAGAGCACCAGTTTCACCTGAAGATTGAACAGCATATCCATTTACCTCAACTGTATTAGCTGAGAGCCACTTTTGAAGCTCAGTTTGTGCTACCTGAGGAGTCCACATACCTGCGATTTCAGCTACCACTTTAATATCAGGGTATTGTTCAAATCCCATCAACATACCTCTGTGCTGAGAGTCAGATGCAGACGTACCAGGGATACCTTCAATTACAACCACGTTACCTTCGCCACCAATTGACTCCGCTAACCACTGTGCAATTAAATATCCAGCCATAGTATAGTTAACTGAAGTACTCATTGCGTATGGAGAAGTTAAGAAGCCAGTCATTGATGCAGTAGGCACGCCTTTACTATAGCCATATTCAATTGTTTGATTGAGTGCTGTTGGATTAGAACAACAAACCATAATTCCATCCACACCCTGATCAATTAATTGTCTCATTTGTTGGATTTGAACAGCGTCCACAAGATCGGATTGAGTAACAACAATATCATTTAAGATACCTAACTCTTTCCATTTAGGTAACACCTCACCAAAATATCTTTCTAAAACACTTTTACGCCATAAGTTTCCAGCATATGAACTTGCATAGCCAATTGTCCATGGAAGTGGTCTATCACTTTTAAAATTTCTTAGACCGCTCTCTCCAAGGGGCTGCATCGGATCCATAAAATCTGGATTATATACGTAATCCCTAATATCAGCTGGAATTTCATCCAATGGATCTGACGTAGCTACAGTCGAGTATCCAATGAACAATACAGCTAAAAGGGTTATTACACTTTTAAACCTTAACATAGTAGGTTCCTCCTTCCTTTATAAGTTCCTAATATTAACAATTAAAAAAAACTAATCTATAATATTTATAAAAAATATCTTTTTATGTTCGTTTTATTGTTAGTAATTTCAATATATTGAAACTTTAACTAACCGTTTATGTTGTTATTATAGAATATAAAATAGGGGGGTTTAGATTATGGTTGATCTCAACTGTGACATGGGAGAGGGTTTTGGAATTTACTCTTTCGTAAATGATGAAGAAATAATGCCATATATAGATGCTGCAAACGTAGCTTGTGGTTTCCATGCCTCGGATCCGACAACGATGCGTAATACAGTGATATTGGCTAAAAAATTTAATGTAAAGGTAGGGGCGCATCCTGCATATCCAGATTTAGCAGGCTTTGGTCGACGCCCCATGATGATGCAAAGGAATGAAATTAAAAATATGGTCATGTATCAAGTGGGAGCATTAAAATCTTTTTTAGATGAATTTGATGTGCCATTAAATCATATCAAGCCACATGGTGCTTTATATGGAGTTTCAGCAAAAGATGAAGAGGCAGCACAGGCCATAGCAGATGTTGCTGAAATTTATAATGTTGGTGTGTTTGGAATGAAAAACACTTTTCATGAATCAGTCTACCTTTCACGTGGTGTAAAGTTTATTCCTGAATTTTATTCAGATTTAGATTATGATGATAATGGTTATTTAATTATTGCAAAAGGGAAGAATAAACATTACCCCACTGACATCGCTGTTCAAAAATCAATCAGAGCTTTCAAAGAAAAAAAAGTTAAAACGGTTAATGGCAAAGATGTGGAAGTCGGCTGTGATACAATTTGCGTTCACTCAGACACTCCAAATGCTATAGAAATTTTAAAAGAACTTCGAAAAGAACTTAAAAACAATATATGAAGCGAATTCTCATAGCCAATAGAGGAGAGATTGCTTGCCGAATAATTAAATGCTGCAAGTTACTAGGACATACTTCGATTTCAATTCACTCTGATGCAGATAAAGAAGCCCTTCATGTAAGGATGTCAGATGAAAGCTATTACATTGGTGCGAGTAAAGCAGAAGAAAGTTATTTAAATATTAAAAATATACTATTGGTAGCAGAAAAAAATAACGTGGATGGTATTCATCCGGGATTTGGATTTTTATCTGAAAATATGAAGTTTGCTAAATCTGTCATTGAAAAAGGAATCATTTGGATTGGCCCTCACCCAAATAACATCGAGTCTATGGGGAGTAAAAACCTATCTAGAGAATTAGCAGTTCAGGCAGGACTACCAATTTGCCCGGGTATAAATGAAATTGAAAATCTTAGCAGTGAAGATCTAGAAGCCAAATGCATGGATATTGGTTACCCTATTTTAATTAAAGCTAGCGCAGGTGGTGGTGGTATTGGAATGAGTATCGCAAAAGATTTTAACGAACTCAAAAACTCTATCAGTAAAACAAAAAACTTAGCTTTAAAAGCCTTCGGGGATGATCGAATATTTATTGAAAAGTTTATTCAAAATGCCAGACATATTGAAATTCAAGTATTTGGATTTGGCAAAGCGGGAGCAATTCATTTATATGAAAGAGATTGCTCAATGCAAAGACGTTTCCAAAAAGTTATTGAAGAGTCCCCCGCGCCCAATGTGCACCCAAAGCTGCTTAGAGAAATGGCAGAATGTGCTCGTAATCTTGCTGCCTCTCAAAACTATGACGGGGCTGGGACCGTTGAATTTATTTATGATGTTGATTATAAAAAGTTTTACTTTTTGGAAATGAATACAAGAATTCAAGTTGAACATCCTGTTACTGAAATGATGACGAACTGTGATTTAATCGCTATGCAATTACAATACGCTTTTAAGAGAAACATCAAATTGATAAATCAAGAG
>Ga0181553_10001785_pt1 | contig 19123 bp, 16 predicted proteins | sample 011ome_17_FD_133753 | JGI IMG/M metagenome (GOLD analysis project Ga0181553, IMG submission 133753) | Coastal salt marsh microbial communities from the Groves Creek Marsh, Skidaway Island, Georgia - 011502XT metaG (megahit assembly) | ecosystem: Environmental > Aquatic > Marine > Intertidal...
ATATTGCTCGATATGAAATTCTTTTTAAATTTGGAGGTATTTATGTTGATACTGATTTTGAAGCTTTAAAACCAATTGATCCAAAATTACTCTCAAAGTCATTTATTGCAGGTCAAGTTTTTTCTTACTCACCTAGTGTTGCAAATGGTTTAATGATTTCTATACCCAAGTTTATTCTCTTTAAAAAACTTATCGAAAATTTGCAAGAGTATAGAGAAAATATGTCTCCTATGGAAATATTAAATTATAGTGGTCCACAATATATGACTAAAGTTATATTTAACAATAAAGAAGATCTAAACGATATTGTCATTTGTCCTAGTCAATACTTTTATCCTTGGCCAAATTTTATGATAAAATCGGAACAGAATCCTTATTCTTTAATTTCTGACAAAAGTATTTGTATCCATCATTGGGAGATGTCTTGGATGAAAAAATCTCTTTTAAGAAAATTTTTAAATTATTTTAAATCATTACTTTTTAAATAATTTTTCTAATAATCTACTATTTTCTTTAGATGCTTTTATAAGTTCACTTGAGGAATTTAAATATTTAAATTTTTTTATATCATTTGTTATATCTTTAGATTGAATTGGAAAAATATTCCTTAACCATTCTTTTTGAGTTGTAAGATTGTGGAACAATCCATCTTTTTTGGAAAAATTTGACTTCAATTTATTTTTACCAGCCAATATGTAGCTTAAATGCAAAATAGTAAAACCAGTATCAATTTTTTTTACAGAGGTGATGTATTCATTTTTTCTAAAGTTGTAACCATCATAAATGCTTTGATAGGATTGGTTTTTAAAAAATCTTATAGCTTTTTCATAGCTAACTTTTTTTGGGTCTCTAACTGTAAATAAATTAAATATGTAATGAGAGAATTTAAAATTTATTTCATCGACTCCTTGCTTTATTAATTTTTTTAGCTTTTTTCTTAATTTTTTGTCGTTATTAAATTCATCAGCTTGTATATAAAAACAGTATTCCCCTGAACAAAAATTAAGTAAATAATTATTGATATTAGCTATCCATCTACCTTGTGATTTAAAATTTTTATAAATATTTGTTTTAAAGTTGATGTAAACAGGTTTGATTTTGTTTTTATATTTTGTTTTTGATAAAAAATTTTTTAATAATATTCTTCTTTTTTTATTAAATGAGCTAGTATCTATCCCCAAAATAAATTCATCTACATGAGGAAGAATACTTTCATAACAAAGATCAAAAGGGAATAATTCAAAAGATTTTATAGAAGAAAACGCAGAAATTTTACTTTTTTTAATCGAATCTAATTTTTTATTTTCAGAAATTAAATAATAATTATTTTCATTTTCTGAATTAATTTTAAATAATCTGCCTTTGTAATATTTATAAATATAATATTTATCTGATTTAATTATTAATTTTGACAATAAAGTAATTTTTTTTCTTTTTGGCAAATCTGCAAAAAAACCAAAATCATCAATTATAAATGTATCATTTTTTATCTGATCAAATATATATTTTTTATCTATATTAATTCCATATTTTATTTTTTTATTAATATTCAGATTTTTTGAAGAAAATAGTTTGAATTTTTTTTTTAAAACATTGCTGATAAAGTTAATAAGCAATTCATTGTTTGAGCAGATTATTAATTTTTCGTTATTTATATAATTTGCTAAACCCAATATATCCTCATCAACTAAGTCTGGATTTTGTATTATTCTTATGTGGTCTAATCGAAGAGGATTAAGCTTTATTCTATCCAGACCCATTTCAGCGCATAATGTTCCAAAAAAATAGTTTTTTTTTAACGAATTATTTAAGATTGATCTAACTAAATAAAGAATATATCTGCTTAAGTTATATATATTTTTTTTCACTTTATGATTTTAACGTTTACTTTAATTAATTAAATACATAAATTTTTATTGCATTTAAATTAACTGTCAATTTTTATATGTATTTGAGGCTAAAACTTTTTAAGAGTTATAATAAATATTTTACAAGAAAATATAAAATACTTAGTGATGTTTAAAAAACAAAATAAAATATTGAATTAAAAATTTAAGAATTTAAGAGAAGTAAATTGAAAAAATTAGATAAAAATTTCTGGAAAAATAAAAAAATTTTAATTACTGGTCATTCAGGATTTAAAGGAAAATGGTTATCTTCACTTTTAAAACAGCTAAAAAGCGATGTTTATGGAATTTCAAGAAAAGGAAGAAAGGATAATTTGATTAAAAGTTTTAAATCAGATTTAAAAAATATTAATAATGTAAAAAAAATAATAGAAAAAATAAAACCTGAAATAGTATTCCATTTGGCTGCACAACCAATTGTAAGTGTTTCATATAAAAAACCAAGAGATACATTTGATAACAATATTTTTGGACTAGTTAATTTATTTGAAATTTTAAGAAATCAAAAAAGCTTAAGAGCTATAATAGTTGTTACTACAGATAAATGTTATAAAATCGAAGCAAATTCAAAAAAAGTACTTACCGAGTCAAGTCCACTTGGTGGTAATGATCCTTATTGTGCCAGTAAAGCTTGTGTTGAAATACTCTCAAACAGTTACTTAAAATCTTTTTTCCTAAAAAAAAATATTGGACTTGCAACTGCAAGAGCAGGAAATTTAGTTGGAGGTAATGATTTTGGAAAAGATAGAATAATACCGGATTTGTTTAATGCAAAAAGAAAGAATTCTCATGTTTTTTTAAGAAATCCAAAAAGCTCAAGACCATGGCATCACGTTATTGATGTGATCTATGGATACTGTCTCTTAGCACAAAACTTATTTAAAAATCCAAAAAAATATTCTGGTCCATGGAACTTTGCAAAAAAAGAGAAGAAAGAAATGCTGGTCCTTGAATTGGCTAGAATTTTTTTAAGTGAGATTAAGTATAAAAAGAAAATAAATTTTTATAAAGGAAGTTTTAATGAAGAAAAAAAATACGTACTAAGCTCAAAAAAATCACATAGTCTTCTTGGATGGATGCCCATATATGGTAAAAAAAAAATAATTATAGAAACAGCGTGCTGGTATAATGATTATCTGAATTACTCTTCAAATTCTAATAAATTAATGTTAAAACACCTTAAAAAATACTTAGATAATATCAATTAAAAAAATATAATCTTTATTAATGAAAATCTTTATACTTTGTGGTGGTTTTGGAACAAGACTTGATAACGAAGGTAAGCTTAAACCAAAACCTATGGTCAAGATTGGCAATAAACCGGTGTTAATGCATTTAATTGAAACATTTGTTCTTCAAGGATATAAAAATTTTGTTTTGTGTTTAGGTTACAAGTATAATTCTATAGTAAAATTTTTTATTAAAAAAAAAAATGTAAAAATACTATCTAAAGAAAAAAAAAATTATAAAATTATTTTTAAATCACAAAAAATAAAATTTACTGCTGATCTTATTTATACTGGATTAAATAGTGGTACTGGTGGAAGAATTTTAAAGGCATATAAATATCTCAAATTAAATGAAGATTTTTTAGTTACCTATGGAGATGGTCTATCGAATATTGATATAAAAAAATTAATTAATTTTCATTACAGGAAAAAATCATATGCAACTCTAACGGCAGTTAAACCAAAAGAGAGATATGGTTTGTTAAAATTTGATGAAAATTCAAATAGATTAACTGATTTTAATGAAAGTAAACAACATTCAAGTTCTTATATAAATGGTGGTTTTTGTATTCTTTCAAAAGATATAATAAAGAAAATTAAAAACAATAAAGTTTTTTTTGAGCAAGGACCTTTAAAAAATTCAATTAAATCAAAAAAAATTTATGCCTACAAACATTTAGGATTTTGGAAAAGTTTGGACACATTAAAAGATAAAAATGATTTTAATAAAATTATTAAAAATGGTAAAAAACCTTGGCTAAAGTGAATCATTTAAAAAATTTTTGGAAAAATAAAAAAGTATTAATAACTGGACATACTGGGTTTAAGGGTAGTTGGCTTACAATCATTTTAAATTTGTTAGGTGCCAAAATTTATGGTTACTCTCTTAAACCAAATAAAAAATCATTATTTAATGAAATTAATGGTCAGAAAATTGTTCAAAAGAATTTTTATGGAAATTTAAATGATTTTAAAAATTTAAAATTAAAAATTAATCAAATAAAACCTAGTGTTGTTTTTCATCTTGCAGCACAACCATTAGTAATTGAGTCATATAAAAATGCATTAAATACACATAAAACAAATATAATGGGTACTGTAAATCTTTTAGAAGTTTGTAGGAATACAAAATCAATTGATTCAATTGTAGTAGTTACAACAGATAAAGTTTATAAAATTAAACCTCATAAAAATAATTTTTCTGAAGATGATGAATTGGGTGGTGATGATCCATATAGCGCATCAAAAGCTTGTTCCGAGATTATTACACTGTCTTACATAAAATCATTTTTTAATAACTCTAAACTTCGTTATAAGGTGTCCACAGCTAGATCAGGAAATGTAATAGGTGGTGGAGATTATTCAGAGAATAGACTTGTTCCAGACATTATTAATTCTGTAAATAAAAAGAAAAAATTAATTATTAGAAATCCCAAAAGTATCAGACCTTGGCAGCATGTAATAGAACCTCTTATTGGATATATATTATTAGCTCAAAAACAAATCCAAAAAAATATTAATATTAATCCAAGTTGGAACTTCGGACCTGAAAAAAACAATTTTTTAAGCGTTTTAAAGATCGTTAAGTTATCACAAAAATTTGAAAAAATTAATTTAAAAATTATTGATGATAATAAGTTTAAAGAGACTTTTATTCTTAAACTTAAGAATAAAAAATCAAAGGAAATTTTATGTTGGAAACCAAAGTGGAATCTTTACAAAAGTTTAGAGAAAGTTTTTGATTGGAACAAGTTAAAAAAAGAAAAAATTAATATTAGGAAAATTTGCGAAACTCAAGTAAATGAATATTTAGGAATTAAAAAATGAAAATATCTTACGGAAAAAATGTTTATAATCAAAATGAAATAAGTGCTGTACTTAGAACTTTAAAAAAATCAACCCAAATGGGGGTATCTGTCAAAAAATTTGAGGAAAATATTTCCAACTTATTTCAAAAAAAATATGGTTTAATGGTCAACTCTGGATCATCTGCTTTAACACTAGCTCTTAAAGTATTAAATTTACCAAAAAATAGTGAGGTAATAACTCCATGTTTAAACTTTGGAACTGCAGTATCAGCAATTATCTTAGCAGATTTAAACCCAATATTTGTAGATTGTGAAAAAGAGACATTACAAATAAATATCAATCAAATAGAAAACAAAATATCAAAAAAAACAAAAGCGCTCTTAATACCGAATCTTATTGGTAATATCCCAAATTGGAAAGCAATTAAAAAAATTGCCAATAAATATAAATTAAAAGTTATTGAGGATTCGGCAGACACTCTTGGCGCAAAAATTGGAAATAAATCAACAGGATATTTTAGCGATATTTCTATTACAAGTTTTTATGGATCACATGTAATTAGCTGTGCTGGAAACGGTGGAATTTTAATGACTAATAATAAGTCTTTCTATGAAAAAGCTAAAGTTTGCAGAAGTTGGGGACGAATGTCTACTTTAATTAAGGACTCAGAAAATATTAAAAAAAGGTTAGATATAAAATTAAAAGGATTTGATTATGATAGAAAATTTGTTTTTTCAGAGGTAGGTTATAATTTTGAACCATCAGAAATTGGTGCTTCTTTTGGCCTAGAACAATTAAAAAAATTTAGTTTTTTTGCAAAAATTAGAAACAGAAATTTCAAGCAGCATTATGAATTCTTTAGTAAATTAAAAGAATACTTCACTGTTCCAAGATTAGATAAAAATGTTAAAACTAATTTTTTAGCTTATCCAGTGATATTAAATAAAGGCTTAAATTTTAGTAGGAAGGATTTTCAAATATATTTGGAAAAAAATAATATTCAAACCAGACCAATTTTTTCTGGAAATATTCTTAGACACCCCGCATTTAATTCATTGGTTTCATCCAAAAATAATTTAAATAAATTTCCTGATTCTGATTATATTATGAAGTATGGGTTGTTAATTGGCTGTCATCAGGGTCTTTCAATTAAAGATATTTCTTACATTCATTCAATTATTTTAAATTACAAAAAAATTAAAAATAATTTTTGAAGAAGAGATAAGTGTACTTGATGCCTGAAGATATAAAAAAAATAAAGGTAAGTATACCAGGTGAAAAAAATAATCTTGATATTTCACAATTTATTGAAGAAAGAAATAACCAAATTGATAATATTAAATTTTTTATTAATGACGATGAGGCAACTGATGTCGATGCTTGGTTTATAATTGAAGATCCATATAAAAAATGTGAAACATGCAATGTACCTCCTGAAAATGTAATCTATTTTTCAGCAGAAGCAAGCTATCCTCTTGGATGGTATGATGATGAAAAAAAATATAATGTTTTTTTTTCTCAGTTTTCAAAAGTTATTTCTTGTCATCCTATAGTGCATAAAAATTTTGAATTTGAGCCTCCATATTTACCTTGGGCAATAAACGCTAACCATGGAAGTTTTTTCAAAAAACATTATAGGGATTATGATTATTTTAAAAATTCAAAACTACCTTCTAAAAAAAAGTTATTGTCAATTATTTGTTCAGATCAAGAGTTTACTCCATCACATAAATTAAGACTAAGGTTTGCAAAAGAATTAAAGAAACACTTTCGAGATCGTATAGATTGGTATGGTAACGGTATAAATTCAACTTCAGAAAAATGGGAGGCACTATCTTCTTACAAATATAGTATAGTTTTAGAGGGTCAATCTAGAAATTCTGTTATTACCGAAAAAATAGGAGATGCATATCTTGCAGGAACATACCCAATTTACTGGGGGGCACCTGACATAGAAAAATATTTTCCAAATTGCCCAAGACAAGATATTAATATAATGAACTTATCTGAGACAATTGAAATTATTGAAGCTGTTTTAGAAAGCAAAAAATATGAAAACTCTATTTCTGAAATTTTAAAAGCAAAAGATATAGTGCTAAATGATTTTAATTTTATCTATAGATTTAAAAAAAAATTTGAAAAGTTGAAAAAAAATTTACCCAAATCTAAAATTACTGTGTTTAATAGGAAACATTTTATTTCCATGGCAGTGTTACCAATGCACAAAATTCCTATTAATGCAGTCGGTAGAATTTTTAGGAGAATAGGAAACGGTATAATTAAATTTTCCTCGTAAAATTAATTATTTAATTTAATTAATTAAAAATATAAAAACCTTCATAAATTTCTAAAATTTATATATTGTAAATTTAAAATGCTTAAAAAATTTTTTAAAAATTTAAAATCAATTGGTCTAAAAAAAACGATCATAAAGTCAATTAATTATTTGAGTTTTAAGAGTTACAAAAGAAGAAAATTAAAAAAAAAAATTTTTAGTATAGAGTCAATTGAAGGTAGATTTAATGAGATTTATCAAAATAATTTTTGGCTTGGTGAAAGTAGATCTGGCACTGGGTCAACTTTAGATGGCACAAAAAATATAAGACATCATTTACCAAAATTATTAGAGGAATTTAAAATTACAAAGTTATTAGATGCTCCCTGTGGTGATTTTAACTGGATGTCTCATGTTTTAAAAAAAAAGGATATAAATTATTTAGGTGCTGATATTGTTGAAGATTTGATTTTCAAAAATAAACAAAAATACGAAAATGACAAAATTAAATTTACAAAATTAGATATTAGATTTGATGAATTACCTGAATCCGACCTTATGATTTGTAGAGATTGTCTTTTTCACTTTTCATATCAAGATATATTTCAGTTTTTCAAAAATTTTTTATCCTCAAAAATTGATTACTTATTATTAACAAGTCATCTTAATGATAAACCAAAATTTAAAAATGAAGATATTGTAACTGGAGATTTTCGTTTTATTGATTTTTTTTCGAAACCTTTCAATTTTGATAAAAATTACTTATTTACTTTTGATGACAGAGAGACAGAAAACCAAAACTTTAAACAAATGTATCTTTTTTCAAAATCACAAATTAAAGATAATTTAGATAAAAATTGTGAGAAAATTTTTTCTTAAATCTATGTTTAATGTAAATTAACCGGTTATATTTATATAGTATATAAATTAAATGATCATTTTCTTTGAAAATGGAAGAGTCGGCAACCAACTTTTCCAATATATTGGACTAAAGGAATATTTTCCTAAAGAAAAATTAATTTTTTTTGGGTGTCAAAGTTTAAATAATCTCTTTGACAATATCGATGTTTGTTTTTTAAATAAAAACAAATTTACCAAAATATTTTTATTTTCTTTGCCAAGATTAATCTTTAATTTTCTTGCTGATTTGAGAGTGATAAGCAGTATTGAGGAAAATGATAAGTTAGATAATTTTAATCTTATTGTTAAAAAAGGACTCATTGCCAACTGTTTTATTGCAAAAGAAATTTATTTTCAGCATAAAGATATAATTAAAAAGATTAAAAATGTACCAAAAATAAAAAAAATTTATAAAAAAAAAGCACTCAGGTGGTTTAAAAAAAAAAAAATTGATCTTAAAATGAATTCACCTGTATTTGTTCATATTAGAAGAGGGGATTATTGTAATTGGCCATCTAAGGATTATCCTGCTGTTTTGAATTATAGTTGGTATGTAAAGTCAATGTTATTGATTAAAAAAAAATTAAAAAAAAAACTAATTTTTGTAATTATGGGAGATGACATTAATTATATAAGAAGAAATTTTAAAGAATCTAAATCATTATTTATATCAAATAATTGCTTTGAGATTGATTTAGCAATAATGACTATTTGTACATCAGGTATTTTATCTGCTAGCTCATTCTCATGGTGGGGTGCATTTTATTCTCGCCTCAATAAAAAGAATAAGGGTATTTTTATTGGTCCAAAATTTTGGGCAGGTTACAGATTAAAAAAATTTTTTCCTTCAAATTTTATTGTAGATTGGATTACATATTTAAAATGATTGCTATTAAATAAATAAAAAATTATGTGTGGTATTATTGGTACAATAGGTTTTAAAGATAATTCTAAATTTAATTTAAAAATATTAGAACATCGTGGACCAGACTCATTTGGAAAGTGGAACTCCCCCGAAAAAGAATTTCCTTCAGTTTTGGGTCATACTAGATTGGCGATTCTAGATACCTCTAATTTAGGCAATCAACCTATGTTAGCAGATAATGACAGATATGTTTTCATATTTAATGGAGAAATTTATAATTTTGTTGAGTTAAGAAAACAATTTGAAGATAAGGGTCAGGTGTTTCAAACACAAAGTGATACAGAGGTATTTATGAGAGGGCTTATTTTAGAAGGTCCTGAATTTCAATTGCGTTGTAACGGCATGTGGTCATTTTGTCTTTGGGACAGAAGAGAAAAGACAGCCTTATTTGGAAGAGATAGATTTGGTAAAAAACCTTTTTTTTACTCATTATTGGATAATCAAAAGTTAGTTTTTGCGTCTGAGATGAAAGCAATTTATCCATTCCTTAATTCAATAAAACCAAATGAAAATATTAATATCTATCTTCAAAAATTGTTTGATTATGAATTTTCAGAAGAGTGTACAGTGTCTGGTGTTAAAAGATTGCCACCAGGACATTATGCTTTTTTTAAAGAAGGAAAGTTTACATTCAAAAGATGGTGGAATACTTTGGATCATTTAGAGGAAATTCCAAAAAATTATGATGATCAGGTTCAAAGATGGCGTGAGATTTTTTTGGAGTCTGTAAAAATTCGTATGAGATCGGATGTTCGTATAGGCACAGCATTAAGTGGAGGATTGGACTCTAGCGCCATCCTTTCTACAATGAATTTTTTAAAAAACAAAAATAATAATCAGTTTCGAGGGGCAAAAGATTGGCAAAATGCTTTTTGTGCACACCTTCCAGGTAGTTCAATTGATGAGTTGAAATGGGCAAGAGAGGTGTCAAAAGAAATAAATGTTCCTTTAAATGAAGTAAGTATAGATCCGTTAAGCAGTGAATGGTCAATAAATGATGCACTTTATCAAGTGGAGGACCCTTATTTAACTTTACCTATTCCTATGCTCACAACCTATCGTGCTATTTCAAATGCTAATGTAAAAGTTACAATTGATGGACATGGAGCAGATGAGTTATTAGGTGGTTATGGAGAGTTAAGCTCTGCCTTTAGGCTATCAAGCCCAAAACAAATTGCAGAGTTAGTTGCTATAATTAATAGTACTAAAAATGGAAAATATTTATTAAACAAAAAAAATTTAAAAATCAATTCTATTAAGTTTAAATTAATTGAATTTTTTAAATCTACTCTAAGAAAACCAAAAAATATTTTTGAGAATATCTTAACTAGAGATAGTTTAGAATTTTTGAGATATAAACTAAATTATTCTGATCAATTGCATCCAAAATTTAAAGAACTTGACCCATTGTCTCAAAATCTTTATGAAAGTTTTCACATAACTATCTTACCAACTTTGCTGAGAAATTATGATCGATATTCCATGGCAAGTGGTGTTGAAATTAGAATGCCATTTATGGATCACCGTTTAGTTTGTTATACATTTTCACTTCCTTGGGAAAGTAAAGTTGGAGGAACTTTTACAAAAAGAATTATGAGAGATGCTCTTCAAGGAATTTTACCAGAAAAGATAAGAACTAGACGAGATAAAATAGGATGGAGTGCACCACTCCACGAGTGGTTTCAAAACTCTCTTAAAAAAGAAATAGATAACTTAATTACTAACGAAAAATTGACAACAAAAACAAAAAAAGCATGGCAAAAGTTTCAAAAAAAAAAAAATCCAAGTTTTATAGATGGTCAAAAAATGTGGAGAATATTGATGCCTGAGTTATGGAAAAAATCATTAAAGTCTAAATATGTTTAAAAAAAATCATTATGTTAAAACCTATTAAGGCATGATTAGTCACTCTAAAAAATTTATATTTATACACATATATAAAACAGCAGGAACATCGATTTCAGCGAAGCTATTTCCTTATGCTAGATTTATTGAAAGATTTTCAGGCTATTATCCAACATCAATATTAGTTAAAATTTTTAATTATTCATTTAATTTAAATGATAATGGCAATAAATGGATTAATGGTGTTCATAAACATGCTAAAGCTATTGAAATAAAAAAATATTTAGGTCAAAAAAAATTTGAAGATTATTTTAAATTTTCTTTTGTAAGGCATCCAATGGATTGGCAGGTTTCCTTATATGAATATATTAAAAATACACCACATAGAAATCACAATTTGGTAAAAGAAATGTCTTTTAAAGAATTTGTATTAATGGAAATAAACAACAAATCTCCAAGACAGATTGATTTTTTGTCTGAAAATAACAATTTTATAGTAGACAAAATTTATAAATTTGAAAATTTCAATGAGGAGGTTAAAAAATTATTTAAAAGTTTAAATATAAATTTAAAACAATCCACTTTAAATCATTTAAATAGATCTCCACGTGATAAAAATTATAATAATTATTATGATTCTGATCTTATAAAAATAGTTAGAGATTATTATTCAGATGATTTTAAATTATTAGGTTATAAGTAAAATATTTATAAAAATTTTATATAATTATTGAAGTTAAATTCTAAATCAAGTTTATGAAATCAAATTTAACACATAGTAAACAACTGAACTTATGGAAAGAAGAAAAAGAAAAGGTTATTGATTATTTGAAAAAATTTAAAACTAAGGAAGATCAGTTTGAGACAGTTTTATTTTTACCTACCTCCATATCTCGTCAAGGAGAAGGAGGCTTAAGAACAAAAGGTTATTATAGAAAAAGAGATAATAAAAACCCGTTGATAACTGTTATCACAGTTGTTTTAAATAATCACAAATATATTGAGGATACAATCTTAAGTGTATTAAGCCAATCTTATAAAAACATAGAATATATAGTAATTGATGGTGGGTCCAAAGATGGAACCCTCGAAATTATTAAAAAGTATAATGATTTTATAGACTATTGGGTAAGTGAAAAAGACATGGGGATATATGATGCAATGAATAAAGGATGTAGATTGGCATTTGGGCAAGGTATTTGTTTCTTAAATTCTAAAGATATATTTATAGGCAATGTTTTTAACAATGAAAGTGTGTTTCCTTATATTATTCCATGTAAAATTAAAGAATATAAGAAAAAAATTTACAACAATAATTTTTTAAATAATGATTTTCATTTATATCAAAAAAAAGTTGGCATGCCGACAAGCCATCAAGCTATGGTGTTTCAAAATAAAAAAATGCTTTATGATTTAAATTACAAAATCTCATCTGATTATGACTTTTTTATTAGACATGGAGTTTTTTTTAAATTGAACAATAATTGTGAGGGCCATGTATTGTATGACAATGAAGGTTTAAGTAGTCAAAATAAAATACTTAGAAATTTTGAGACACTTAATATAATTTTTAGATATTATGGGTTTTGGTCTTGCTTAAAATTTTTATTAGAAGGTATTATAAAGATATTAAAAAACTTTTAAAATCCAGTGACAATTTTATATATTTTTCAGCAATTACTTTCTATCTTACTTATTACAAAATTTAGAAGATTGTATGCTCCAATAAGCATTATTATTTTCTTTGTTATTTTTTTTTATAAAGAAAATTCTTTTGATTTAGTTATGTATCAAGAAATTGTGATTTTTTCTGATCGATATGAATTTTTATTTGATAAATTAATTGATCTTATTTCGTTTTTTGAAAAGGATAATAAAATGATAATTACTTATTATCAATTAACTTATCTATTAACAGCTTCAATAATAATATTTTTTTTTAGAGAAAGTAATTATAAACTTATAATTTTAGCAGTGATATTTTCAAGTATTGCTATAATGCTTGGTATTCATAATAATTTAAGACAAGGTTTAGCATCAATTTTTATTTTACTTGGCATTTTGTCATATATTCATGGTTATAAATTAATTGCCATTATATTTCCATTTTTAGCTTTTGGTTTTCATAGATCAACTTTTTTATTCATTATATTAATTTTTGTATTTAGTTTTATTTTTTTTATTTCATATAAAAATATTAAGAATAAAAAAAAACATCAAGTCATGATTAAGATTTACTTAATAACAATATTCTCATCCATTTTAACTGCTCTTAGTATAATATATTTAATTTTTTATGTAGATAATTTTACATTTATTAATTCAAATTTTGTCAATTATTACATGAAAGATAATGAATATTCAGAATTTAGAACTCCCTTGTTTATTAAATTTTCACTTATAAGTATTGTATTAATTTCAACTGAATATTTAATGAAATTTAGGTCAATTGAATTTAAAATAGATTTTTTCAGATTATTAAGATTATTTATTTTATCGTTGAGTTTTTCTCTTTCTTTTTCATATGGATTTAGTGAGATAAGTAATCGAATATTTTATTTATATTATGCGATTGAAATGGGATTGTTATGTTTTTTGATTTCTAATAAATTTTTTAATACATCAGTAGTAATTATATGTTCCTATGCTTTTGCATTTAATATTTGGAACATTCTTGGGGGATTGTGAGCAAACCAACTATTTCAATTATTACACCTTGTTATAACTCTGAAAATTTTTTAGATGAAATGATTTCATCTGTAATTAGTCAAACTTATAAAGACTGGGAACTTATAATTGTTGACGATTATTCTAATGATAAATCTGCCTTAGTTATAGAAAAATATTTATTGATAGAAAACAGAATTAAGCTTATAAAATTTGAAAATAAAATGGGTCCAGCTATTGCAAGGAATAAAGCAATTGAAGTTGCAAGAGGAAGATATATCACATTTCTAGACTCTGATGATTATTGGGAAATAAATTTTTTAAAATATTCAATTGAGAAAGCTAAATATTATCCATTTATTTATTCTCAATATAACCGTGTGAGTGAAAAAGGAAATTATATTGACACTATATCAGTTGTAAAAAAAGTTAATTTAGATAGGATTTTAAAAGGCTCACCAATTTCCTGTCTTTCTGCATTTATAGATACAAGTAAGTTTGGTAAGAAATATTTTCCAACTAAGATATTTCGCGAAGACCTTGGTTATTGGGTGAAATTGCTAGAAGATTTCAAATATGCCTATGGTTTTAACTTTTGTGAGGCTAACTATAGAATTCATAAAAAATCATCTTCTAAAAATAAAATAAAAATGAGTCTCTTAACATGGCACGATTATCGAAATAATTACAATTTATCTTTTATAAAAAGTGTTTATTTTTATTTATATTATGTTTATAGGGGAAATATGAAGTACTTAAAACTAAAATTTTTAAGTTTAATCCAGTTTATTAAAAAAATTTATTAGATTAATTTTCAGAATTGTACTGTGAATTAAATTTTGATCTCAAAGTAAAATAAATTAAAAATAAAACTATAAATAACATTAATGATGTAAAGGGATTAGCTAATTTAAAACTTAAATAGCCAATTAAGAATAAAAATATATTTAAAAACACAATTATTAAATTAGTCAAAGAAATTGAATTGAATTTTTTAAATACAATATAGTGCAAGTGATCAAATCCTGCTTGAAAAATATGCCTATTATTTTTCAATCTTATTAAATTTATTGACAAAAATTCGTATACAAATATGGAAATTGACCAAGCAAGTAAAATTGGATGAGTTATCTTATTAATTCCAAAATATATTAGAATAAAAGCTAATATTGTGCCTAACAATAAACTTCCGCTATCACCCAAAAATAATTTTGGAAGATTAAAAATTGAAAAATTGAAACATAGAAAAATTACAATTGGAATCAACATAGTGACTAAAAAATACTTAATATTTTGATCCGAAGCTAAAAATATCAGTATAGTCAAGACAGAAATTGATGTAGTGCCAAGAATACCATCTAGTCCATCAAAGTAGTTGAATGCATTTATCAAAAATAGAGCAGAAATTAGTGTAAAAGGTATAGAAAAACTTCCCAGTTCTAGGTTAAAAAAATCATAATTACCAATTTCTAAAAGCTTTAAGTTTTCAAAAACAATCAAATATATTATTGGTAAAATTTGCAAACTTAATTTTCCTCCAATATTTAGATTGTATTTATCGTCGATAAATCCAACAATAGAAATTAAAAATGAAATTGATAATATTTGATTTAACTTTTGACCTTGCATATCAAAAATTAATATCGAAAAAATAAAAGCAATGCTGAGCGCTAAGCCACCAGTATATGCAGTGGCCTTCAAATGTTTTTTCCTTTTATTAGGATAGTCAACTAAATTCAATTTATAAGAGAAAGTCGAAATTATGAAAAAAACTACGAAGCTTATTACTGAATAAGTTGCAAAATGTATTATCATTAATATTTATTTTTCTAAAATTTTAGAAATGATTTTTACATAAACTAAATTTTTTTAAATAACATTTATTTTTTATTATAGATTATATATAAGCTATGAATACTATAATAAATTAAAGTGTTATTTATATTAGTAAAATCTTTTAATAAATGATAAAAATAAACTTCTTTAAAACTAACTTTTTCAATTTACTAATATCTTCAATAGTACCATTCTTAATTTTAGGTCCATTTATCCCTGATCTTATATTAAGTATTTCATCTTTATTTTTCTTATATTATGTTTTTAGATATAACAAATTTTACTTTTTTAAAAACAAATCATTAATTTTTTTTTTTTTATTTTGTACAATTTTAATTTTTTGTAGTTTACTATCAGAGAATATTCTTTTTAGTTTAAAAAGTTCTCTATTTTATTTTAGAATAGGAATATTTAGTTGTTTTATTTGGTTTCTTATTGAAAAAGATAAAAAAATTTTAAAATTCTTTTATTATTTTATTTTATTTTCTTTTTTAGCACTAGTTATTGATGGATATTGTCAATTTTTTTTAGGTGAAAATATTCTTGGCTATAAAAAATATGGTATTCGGATTTCCTCATTTTTTGGTGATGAAATGATTATGGGATCTTATTTGTCAAGATTACTTCCATTATTGTTTGCTTTATTTTTAATTAAAGAAAAAAATAAATTTGAAATTTATTTTATAGGTATATTATTTATTTTAATCGATATATTGGTTTTTATATCAGGCGAAAGAGCTGCCTTTTTCTTCATAAACTTATCTTCTATTTTCATTATTTTTTTTATAAAACAATTTCAAGTTTACAGATTAATCACATTAATAATTGGAATTATTTTCATTGTTTTGATCACTTTCAGCCACTCAAATAGTTTATCAAAAACTTTATCAGAAAGAATGTTTCACGAACCACTTAAAAGTATGAATTTTTTAGATAGTTCAAAAAAAAAGGTTATTTTTACTAGAGCACACGATAGTCATATTAGAACGGCGTTTGAAATGTTTAAAGAAAGTCCTATTTATGGACATGGGCCAAAAATGTTTAGAGTTTTATGTTCAAATGAAAAATATGCCATTGGTGATGCACCTTGCAGCACTCACCCACATAACTTTTATATTCAACTTTTAGCTGAGACAGGAGTTTTGGGTTTTTCTTATTTGTTTTTAATGTTTCTGTATGTTTTATATTGTAGTTTTAAGCAATTAATTTCAATTATTTTTAAAAGAAATAGGTACTTATCTGATTATCAGGTGTGTTTACTAGGAGCATTAATAATTACATTATGGCCAATTTCACCAAACGGAAATTTTTTTACTAATTGGCTGATGATAGTTTATAGTCTGCCTATTGGTTTTTATCTTCACTCAATATACTCAAAAATTGATAAACGATCTAATCTTGATTAAATATATTTAATTAGAATTGATTTAATCTAGTTTTGATTTAGTTATTTATAATAGTATATTCATATTATAAAAAATATAATGCAAAAAAAAATTTTGATAAAACCGGATAAAGAAATAACTATAAGCCATTTCATTTATTTTGCTTGGAACAAAAAATGGAAAATTATTTTTATATCTTTACTATCATCGTTGATTTTTGGTATCTACGCTAATAAACAACCAGTTTATTATGAGACTTTAGTAGACTTGAGGCCGGGCAAAAATTCTCAATTTATAAGGTATATGTTTTTAAATGATATTTTTAGTGATCCTTCTCAATTACTAGATAATAATATTTCCATAAATGAAAATTTATCGACGAATACTCAGATTTTTAACAACGATCAAATTTTTCAAGAATTTATAAATGAATTTTATGATTATGAAGAAGTTATAAATATATTGAAAGAATTACCCTTTATTCAAAATAAATATAATCATTTATCTGATGAAGATTATGTTATGCAAGTAAGTGAAATAGCAAAATTATTTAAAATTATTTATAATAAAAACAAAATAGAAAAATACCAATTTAGTTTAAAATGGCATGACGAATCCGAATCTTTAAAATTAATTGATGATTCAATTAAAGCTATTCTAAAAAATTTAAAAATAAAATTTATTCATTCAATGAATGAATATATTAAAACTAAGGAGCTTGATAAAAAACTTAAATTATTATTTTTAGAAAAAAGGCTAGAAAGTATTAAGGAAATTCAAATGGAAAGATTAAATCAGCGAATTGAATTTTTAAAAGAACAAAAATTAATTAGTCAAGAATTGGAAATTGAAAATGAAGCTACACAAAATTCATTAGAATTAGACTCATCAGTTTATTTTCTTAATGGATATAAAAAAATAGATGATGAGATAAAATTGCTTCAAAATATAATATCTACAATTCCCAAAAATCCCCTACAATTTGATAGTGACTATTCATCAGTAAGCTTTGAAGTTAAGGAAATCAATAATGACTTTACATTAACAAAGTTAGCTAATGCTATAGAAATTTTAGAAAATCATGATTATAAGAATTGGATTACCTATAATATGAATATGGCCGAAGTAAAAGTACTTCAACACTCAACTATAAAGTATTTGATATTTGGTTTAATTTTTGGTTTTGGATTAGGAACTTGTGCCTTGATTTTAATTAATTCTGGCCGAGGTGTAAAATAATTTACATAGCTTGATTTTGTGAACAAAGTTATTTTTTTTTATAAAAATGTCCTAAATAAACATTTTTAACATGTTGTTTTATAACTTGTTTTTCTTGTTGCAAATTAAACTTTACAATTAGTAATTAATCTTGTAATTAAACGTGCCTGGTGATTATTGCAAAAGTGTAATACCCGATCCCATTCCGAACTCGGAAGTCAAGCCTTTTTGCGCCAATGGTACTTTGTCTTAAGACATGGAAGAGTAGGACGTTGCCAGGCATATTCAAATGAACAATCTTATTATCGTGACTGGTGGAGCGGGATTTGTTGGCTCAAACTTAATTGAACTTTTATTAAAAAAAACAAAATATAAAATCATCAGCTTAGATAATTATTCATCAGGAAGTAGAAAAAATCATATTAAAAATAAAAGAGTAAAGTATTTAAAAGGTCATACTTCAGAAATTAACAAAATTTTAGATAGATACAAAAAAAACATTAAAAGTATTTTTCACTTTGGAGAATTTTCAAGAATTTATCAAAGTTTTAAAAAATTTAACGAGTGTTATCAATCAAACTCTATTGGTTCACAAGCGGTATTTAAATTTTGTCTAGATAATAAAATAAAACTGATATATTCTGCAACTTCAGCATCTTTAGGTAACAAGGGTAATGATAAAAATTTATCGCCTTATGCTTTTACAAAGTCAAAAAATTTAGAATTATTAGAAAACTTAAAAAAGTGGTTTAATTTTAAATTTGAAATCATTTTCTTCTATAATGTTTATGGACCAAGACAGATTAAAGTTGGAGATATGGCAACGGTGATTGGAATATTTGAAAACCAATATCTAAATAAAAAACCATTAACCATAGTAAAGCCTGGCAACCAAACAAGGAGATTTACTCATATTTTTGATACTGTAGAAGTTTGCTATGAAGCCTTTAAAGCAGATAATTGCAGATACTATAGCATCAGTAATAAAAAATCTTATTCAATTCTACAAGTTGCAAAAATGTTTAAATCTAAAATTATATTATTAAAGCCAAGATTAGGTGAACGATATGCCTCAGCATTAACAAAAATAAGCAATAATAACAAAATAATTCAAAAATTTGGAAAAT
>Ga0181553_10001786_pt1 | contig 19115 bp, 15 predicted proteins | sample 011ome_17_FD_133753 | JGI IMG/M metagenome (GOLD analysis project Ga0181553, IMG submission 133753) | Coastal salt marsh microbial communities from the Groves Creek Marsh, Skidaway Island, Georgia - 011502XT metaG (megahit assembly) | ecosystem: Environmental > Aquatic > Marine > Intertidal...
GACATCTGAAACCATTTTCATTCCAATCCAGCAACCGCTGTAACGGCTCATCTCAAATCCAAGAAGCCCATAAGAAACTATGTCATCAATGCCAGCAGGATATAAATATGGAATAAAAGCACTTATAAAATTATGATCTGATTGATGGGGTATAGAAGAAGACTTGCAACCATGATCATCTCCTGCTATTGCTAGCACTCCTCCATATTTAGAAGATCCGGCAGCATTAGCATGTTTAAATGCATCCAGTGATCTATCCACACCTGGTCCTTTGCCATACCAAATAGCAAAGACCCCATCTTTTTTATTTTTATTTTTGTACTCAATTTGCTGACTTCCCCATACAGAAGTAGCTGCTATTTCTTCATTAACACCAGCTTGATGATCTATTTCATGATTGATTAAATATTTTTTTGCTTTGATGAGCTCAAGATCATAGCTGCCAAGAGGAGATCCAGGATAGCCAGATATAAAACCAGCTGTATTAAGTTTATTTTTAAGGTCTCGTTGTTTTTGTATTAATGGAAGCCTTACTAATGACTGAACACCATTAATATAAATACTTCCCGTTTTTTTTATATATTTATCATCAAGCGATACTATCTTTTTCAATCACTCCCCCGACTAAAAGAACCATTTTACCATTTTTTTATTATTATTTTTATATATAAAATTTGTTTATAAAATTTAATTTTGTTAATATTTTATTAAATCGTTCATCCTTGAGGGGACGGAAGTAGTCTAAAGACGAAGGAACGCATTATCATCGTTCATCTCGTAAGAGACGGAAGTAGGTAATGGTACCGAAGGAACGCATCTTTTTAAAAGGAGATGTTATGAATGCACTAAACATTCAAAAAAAACAATACATACCTAAGTTTGATAGCAATATTTCTTTAAAAATTGCTATAAATAAGCTTGCTTATAACTTACGCTCACAAAATAAAAAAGAGCATAAGTCCAAACCAAAGAATGATGTATTTTTTCCTTACTATCTGTAAGGCATGCAAAAAGAGAGCTTAATTGCTCTCTTTTTATATTTAATTTTAAAAAATAATAAATTTGACATCCTATAGTTAAGTGAGAGAATAAATTATCAATTAATTAATAGGATTATTATGAAAAAACTTCTCAGTCTATTTCTTCCGCTTTTGATTTTGGCTGCTTGTGGAATGAATGAAACTTCTAACAATGAAAATAAGCCAACACCTAACAATACATACTTTACTGAATTTATGCCGTGTGAAGCTGGCCCAGATTTTAATTCTGAAAATATGACAAAGATGATTTCCGAATGGCAAAAGCTACTAACAGCTGAGGATCTAGTTGGGGTATGGGGTTATGCTCCTGCTTCGGAAGAAAATTCTGCTGGTAATACAGGTTGGTGGGAAATTCAATGGACCTCTGAAGATGCTGCTGATAGTGCTTGGGAGGAATGGGTTGAAAATGAAGATGCTATAGCTTGGCAAGAAAAATATGCATCTGTTTTACAATGCAACGGTGAATCTAGAAATGCTTTTGATAGTGTTTTTCCTATCGCTTCAGATACCTACGGAGAACTTCCTGAAACAGGTTATTTTTATAGCAATGTTTACATTTGTGAGTTAAATGATGGTTCTTCTAAAGAGGATGCAATTGGTTTTTTATCAGGTTTTGTTGAAGCTGTTTCAGAGGCAGATTATTCTGAGACTTCATATCATTTTGGTAACTATTTTTCTCATTCTGATCCATCAATGTTTTTATGGGCAGATTTTACAAATAGTGAAGGGTCTATGAGCAAAGCCAGTGCATCTTTTGAAGCTAGTGTTAGAGAAAAAATGTTTCCTTTATTTAGTGAATTTGCATCATGTGGCGAACAAGTAGATAAATATAATGGTTTTACGCTTTATTGGGCAGCAGACAAAGAATTTATGCCAACTTTTCCTAGCAATTAGAGTTTAAGATTTAGCATATAATAAATGCATAAATTATTATTTTCTTTAGTCTTTGTATTATCTTTAAATGCTCAATTAGATAAAAATAATTCATTAATTGAGCATTATTCTGTAATAGAAAATACAGATCTTATTAATATTGTCATCAAAGATAATATAGATATTAAAGATAGGGTAACTTCGGCTGGGTCTATTGCTCTTGAAAATAATTATGCAAAAGAACATGCTTTTATAGTTCAAAGACTTATTGATTCCAATTATCAAATTTTAGGAAAAGCAAATTTATCGGAATGGGCTAATTTTAGATCTACAAATTCTATAAGTGGCTGGTCTAGTATCAATGGACAAACAACACATCCAATTGATCAAAAATATAATCCTTGTGGTTCAAGCTCTGGTTCAGCAGTTGCTGTTGCAGCAGGAATTGTAGAAATTGCTATTGGAACTGAAACCAATGGCTCAATTACCTGCCCAGCATCTGTTTCAGGCATTGTTGGAATGAAGCCTACAGTTGGATTGGTTAGTAGAAAAGGAATTATTCCAATTGCAGAGTCTCAAGATACAGCTGGACCTATGGGAAATTCAGTAAAAATTGTTGCAGATACGCTTGAAGTAATAGCTGGCTCCGACAATGCAGATAGTAAAACTAAAAATATACCTAAAAATTTTAACTTTAATTTTTCTAAGTACGCTCAGAATAAAACTCTTGTCGGAAAGCGTTTTGGCCTTTTAGAATCAGGATTTGATAATGATTATGGAAAGAGATTTCTTAAAATACTCATTAAAGATATTGAAAAACTTGGCGGTGAAATCATCTTTATTAATGATGAAAGAAAATATCCTTCTGAAGAAGAATATTTAGTTTTGTTATATGAGTTTAAACACGGTCTAGAAAAATATCTTGAAACTTCAGTAGAATCAAAAAAAACTCTAAAACAATTGATTGATTATAATAATGAAAATTCATCAAAAATCATGCCTCACTTTGGACAAGAAATTTTTTATGAATCACTAGAAGCTTCTGAAAAGCATTCTGAATATTTAAAAGCAAAAGAAATTCTTAAAGCTGTAACACAACAAACTTTAGACTTAATGAATAAATATGATATTGATGCTTTTATTGGGCTTACTAGAGGGCCTGCATGGAAAATTGACTATGAAGGAGGTGATGGAGCAGCTGTTCAAGAAGTTCCTTCTTTTGGCAATGGGGGATATGCAGCTTTTGGCGGACTGCCTCACATAACAATCCCATATTTTGAGATTAATGAATTTCCTGTAGGATTGTCAATAATAGGAAAACCTTGGTCTGATGGAAAAATTATTTCTTATGCAGCAGCTATAGAGAAAAGGTAATATTATATTAAAATTATTTGGAGTAAATTATGGAAAAAGTTTTAGTCACTGGTGCTACTGGATATATAGGCTTGCACTGTATACATCAACTACTTAATCAGGGTTACGCAGTAAATGGTTCGGTAAGATCTCCTGATAGAAAGGATGAAATAATTGATGCATTGGAAGGTCATAATACCTCTACAGAACACCTTAATATTTATACAATAAATTTAACAGAGGATGCTGGTTGGGATGAAGGAATGGCAGGGTGCGATTATCTTCTTCATGTTGCATCTCCAATATCTTTAGAACGAACAGATGAGGATTATTTTGTAAAACCAGCCATTGATGGTGTGAATAGAGCACTATCTTTTGCAAAAAAACACGGCGTGAAAAAAGTTGTACTTACTTCCTCAGTTGCCGCAATTTTCGATACTATGGAAAAAAAAGACATCTATGATGAATCAGACTGGTCAGACCCAGATAATCCTTACATAAGTGCTTATTCAAAAAGTAAAACTTTAGCGGAAAGAGCAGCTTGGGATTTTCTTAAAAAGGAGAATCATCCTTTTGAACTAGCTGTTATAAATCCAGCTTTAGTAGTTGGCGCTTCAATATCTGGGGATATCGGCGAATCAAATAAAGCTGTTGCAATGGTTGCAGGTGGCAAAATGCCTGTAGCTGTACCTTTAATGTTTGGTTATGTTGATGTAAGGGATGTTGCTGCCGCACACATTCTCGCAATGCAAACTCCAGCCTCTAACGGAGAGAGGTTTGCTTTGGTTGAAAAAGATTTATGGTATAGAGACGTCGCTAAAATACTCAGAGAAAATGGATTTAATAAAGCTCCAACATTTGGTGTTCCAGTTTGGCTTGCAAAGGTTCTTGCCAACTTTAACAAAGAATTAAAACTAACACTTCCTTACCTTGGCAGAAAAAGAAGTATCAAGAATACTAAAGCTAAAGAAATATTGGGCTGGAATCCAAGACCGGCTGAGGAGTCTATTTTAGATATTGCAAATCAAATGAAAGATTTGGGGATGCTTAAATAATTCCTGGGATGATCGCTTTTCTATTTTTAGGATAATCACTAAATTTTTCGTGATACCATTTATGGTGAGCTAAAGCGCGCGGAAATAAGTTTGCAATAGTCCATATCGCAAAAACTAATCCTGAAATACTCCAAGTTAAAACCGCCCATCCAATCCATTCAATAATTTCACCAAAATAGTTTGGCGCAGAAATATATTTATGCATAAATGTATTTGGTATGTGATAGCCAGGCCCTTTCCTTTTTCTTAAAGAAACTATCAAATAATCAGATCTGATATTAATAAACATTCCAGCAAAAAATATGAGTGCTCCAAAATAAAATATAGGACTAATAATCCAATTATGAGCATATTCGGCAAAGTAGAAAATCCCAATAGCTTGGACATTAACATTAATGATATTAAAGAAAAATGCAGAAGCAGCTATGCTTATTGGCATTTTGGGATTAGTCATATCAATAATAAATGGATAAATAAAGGATCGATGTACATAATGAACTAACCAAAATATTAAAAATGTTAGATGTACAAGTTGTAATTGATCTCTTACAAGCCAGGCATAAATCATCATCAAAATTACACATGGTGATTCCATAATAACCCAACCAGTTCGCGCTGAAATATTCATACCCCATCCTTTTCTTATGTGACGGCCATAAGGAGCGTCAACGTAAAAGAGGTATATAAAAGTTACAAACGCAACTAGAATCCAAAAAATGATAAAACCACTAAAATAATTCATAACAATTTATGTGAACATGATATGTAAATTTTTCAACATATAAAAGTTTACAGTTTCTACATGAAATCATAAACTTTAGAAGGAGAGTTTAATTATGGAAACTAAAAGTTACGATTTTATTATACTAGGTGCTGGTTCTGCTGGATGTGTTTTGGCAAATAGGTTGAGTTCAAATCCAGACTTTAATGTTTGTCTTATCGAGGCAGGCTCAAAAGATAACGATGTCAGACTTCATGTTCCACTTGGTTTTGCTTTTCTTGGTGATAAAAGTAAATATAGTTGGAACTATGACACTGTGCCACAAGAAGAATTTGAAAAAGTTTCTGTAACAGAGCCTGCATCATCAGTTGTAGATTCGACTGGAGGAGTTCATGAAGTTGAAGCTGAGGTTATGGAACATAGAAGAGGGTTTCAACCAAGAGGTAAAACCTTGGGAGGTTCTAGTTCAATAAATGCGATGTTATATGTAAGGGGACATGCATGGGATTTCGATCATTGGGCAGAACTAGGTAATGCGGGTTGGTCATATAAAGAGGTATTACCTTATTTTAAAAAATGTGAACATAATGAAGTTTTTGATAATGAATATCACGGACAAAACGGCCCTTTAAATGTTTCAAAGATTAGGCATAAGAATAAATCAGTAGATGATTTTGTTAAAACAGGAGCTTCTGTTTTTGGTTATAACGAAGATTTTAACGGAGAGAACCAAGAGGGTATTGGTTATTACCAAACAACTCAAAAAAATGGTAAAAGATGCAGTGCTGCAAAGGCATATATAGTTCCAGCATTAGAAAGAAATAACTTAACTATTTTGACAGATACCTGTGTCAACAAGATAAATATTTCTAATGGAAAAGCTACAGGTGTTCTATGTAGAGACAATGAGGATAATGAGTTTATTGTAAATGCATCTAAAGAGGTTTTATTATCTTCAGGTGCCTTTGGTTCACCACAAATCTTGCTTAGATCTGGAATAGGCCCTGAAGAAGAAATAACTAAACATGGCATTGACCATAAAATAAATTTACCTGGAGTAGGTAAGAATCTCCAAGATCATATTGATTTCATAACTGTTCATAAACATAAATCAATAAATCTCTTAGGTTTTTCATTAGGCACTCTGTTATTTAAATATCCTTTTGAACTTATTAAGTACATCCTTGCTAAAACAGGCATGTTTACCTCTACTGTTGCTGAAGCAGGAGGCTTTATTAGATCAAGGAATGACATTGAAATACCCGATATTCAATTACATTTTGCGCCTGGTATGATTGTTGATCATGGAAGAGAGCAGATGTGGGGTACTGGTATAAGCTGTCACTCTTGTTTACTTCGTCCCAAATCAAGAGGTGAGGTTACATTAAACTCTGCTGACCCTGCAGAAGACCCAAAAATAGATCCAAAGTTTCTATCACATCCAGATGATATAAGAGATATGGTTGCTGGTTATAAAAAAATGATGAAAATTATGAATAAAGAACCAATCTCAAATTACACAAGTAAGCATGTTTTAAGGCCAATTGATTTGGATGATGATGAGGATATAGAAAAAGCTATTAGAGAATCAGCTGACACTGTCTATCATCCTGTTGGAACATGTAAGATGGGCAATGATGATATGGCCGTAGTTGATAATCATCTAAAGGTTCATAAGGTAGATGGATTAAGAGTTGTAGATGCATCAATTATGCCAACTTTGGTGGGAGGTAATACTAATGCACCCACTATAATGATAGGTGAAAAAGCAGCTGATATGATTTTATCTGATTGGAATGTATAAATTTTTAATTTCACTGCTTGCGGTTTCAGTGCTTTCAATTGAAGGTAACGAAAATTTAAATGCATTGATAGTTGATGTAAGAACTCCTCAAGAATACCAAGCATCAAATATAGACGGTTCAATAAATATTGAGTGGCAAAATATTTCAGATGTTTCTAATTTAGTCAAAACAAAAAAAGATAAAATTGTACTTTATTGCAGGTCGGGCAATCGATCTGGTAAAGCGCTTAAAATTTTAGAAGAAAATGGATATACAAACGTTATCAATGCTGGCTCAATAGATAACGCAAGCAAAATTTTGAACCTTAAAGTTAAATAATATTTTGAGTATCTTTTCTAACTTATTTAAAAAACAAAACGTATCTCAAAAAAAGTTAATTTGTTTTGATGGCGGAGGAGTTAGAGTTATTGCTGGTTTGGTTTTTTTAAAAAAGTTAGAAATCGAAACTGGTAAAAAAATTTTTGATATTTTCGATTTTTATTCTGGTACTAGTGCAGGGGCATTTAATGCAGCGTGTTTTGCTAAAGGTATTTCGGCAAGTGCTGTAAAGAAATATTGGTCAAAAGAATATACGGCTAGAATTATGAAATCATCTAGTTTTTGGGATCCAGCTTCTTTAATTCAAGCAAGACCAAGATACGACAGTAAAGCTAAATTAGAAGTTCTACAAGAGATATTTGGCAAGGAGAAAATTGGATCTTTGCCAAAACCTCTTTTGAGCCTTAGCTATGATTTACATAAAAGAAATCATGTAATACACAGTTCTATTTTTAATCCAGATTTATTGCTAACAGATGTTTTAACAGCAAGTAGTGCTGCTCCTATGTATTTTCCCTCGCATCAGATGAAAGATGGCGCATGGTTTATTGATGGGAGTATATCCACCAATAATCCTTCTCTGTTAAGTTACTCTTTTTTAAATAAACACCATCTGATTGAAAATAAAAATATAAAAATTCTGAGTATTGGTACCGGATATAACAAAAAAGCAATTGATGGAAAGACATCCTCTCGATGGGGAGGGGTTGGCTGGTTAAGGAATGACATCATTAATCTGCTGTTAGATTCTGAAGTTGATAATGTTTTGGCTGAGGACATTTTAGACGAATCCTATCTAAGAATTAATTCTGATTATGGCAAGATTAATAAATTATTGGATGATGACTCACATGAAAACTTAGAAAAAATTCATCTTTTGGGCCTAGATTGGTGGTCTAAATTTGGAGACAAAACAATAAAATTTCTATTTGACTAAAAACATTTAAAGTATTGCTACTAATTTTAGTTTTTTGCTGTAAGATACATCTTTTTTAATTAACTTGATATTATGAATATATATGTTGGAAATATCTCTTGGGGAATGAATGACCAAGATTTAGAAAATCTTTTTGCAGAGCATGGAACAGTAACATCGGCAAAAATTATTACTGATAGAATGACTAACCGCTCAAGAGGATTTGGTTTTGTAGAAATGAGTGACGGAGCAGAGGCTGCAATCGCTGCATTAAATGAAACCGAAATTGACGGAAGAAAGCTTGTGGTTAATGAATCACGACCAAGAGAAAAATAGAAAACTTTATATATAAATAAGTATTTTTTTAATTATTTAAAAAGATTTAAAATTTATATCAATTTTTGTATATTTTTTACATTTTTATAAATAAAACTATTTTCTTGACATATTTCTTACTAAAAGGTTTAATACTGTCAGAAATGTAACAATAGTTGCAGCTTTTATTGTTGTAACGCTTATTTAAAGGGGAAATCCGTGAATAAATATTTATTATCATTGCTCTTGTTGTTACCAATAACATTTGTTGTTGCACAAGATGTAGAAGAAGAAAACGAAGACGACGTTGAAGAAGTTGTCGTTCTTGGTATAAAACAAAGTCTAAAAGATGCTATCGATATCAAAAGATCTAATGTTGGTATCGTAGACGCAATTACTGCTGAAGATTTTGGACAGTTTCCAGACGGAAACCTTGCTGAATCATTAGCTAGGGTTGTAGGTGTTGCTATTGATAGAAGAAACGTCGAAGGTCAGAAAGTTGCAGTTAGAGGTTTTGGACCAGAATTTAATTTAGTTACTTTAAATGGAAGACAAATGCCAACTATCCCTGGTCAATGGGACGGTGGTAGATCGTTTAATTTTGGAGATATTTCATCACACGGTGTTTCTGCTGTTGAAATCTATAAGTCAACTAACCTAACATTACCTACTGGTGGTATAGGTTCAACTATTAATATGGTTACAACTAAACCATTAGATGTTGAAGGTAAAATGACTTCAATGAGTTTAGCTGGTGTAAATGATACTACTAGAGCTAACGGCATTAAAAATCCTCTTGAGTTTGATTTTGTTACATCAACTAATAACGGATCATGGGGTTGGGCAATGAGTGGTTCTTATCAAACAAGAGCTAACAGAGAAGAAGGTACCCAAGAGAGTAACTGGCAAACAACCCTCCCTATGGTTAACACAGTAACTATTGATGATGCTGGTAATCCTTACCAAGAAGCAAGAAAAAGACTCGAAAATGCAACTATAACTGGAAGCACAAAAAGAGCTGATGGAGCAATATTTGTTCCTGAAAGACATGGTTACCAAATTAAAGATAACAATAGAGTTAGAAAAAATTTCCAAGCAACTTTACAAAAAGAATTTGGTGATAGTGTTGAAGCAACCTTAGACTACACCCATTCTGAGGTTAAGTTTGCAACTACGGGAACAAGATGGGGTCAATGGCTAGCTGGTTGGAATTCAACAGCAGCTACAGTCCAAGATAATGGAGCTGTAACAAATATTACAACAGCTTCATCTGACTTTGGACATGAAGCATCATGGGGTAACAGTAGAAACCATAACAATTCTCTTGGTTTAAATGTTTCATGGGATGTAACTGACAACCTAAACCTTCAACTTGATATCCATCAATCTACAGCTGAACTTACAGGACCAAGTTTAGATAATATTATGACCTTTTCTACAGGTCAAACAAGCACTATCACTAATGATCTTTTAAATGGTGGTGGTATTAATACTTATTCATATAGTAGAAATTACTCTGCTTCTGAATTTGCAGCAGATGCAGCAACAATTCAGGACAGAGATTCATTAAATGATATGGAACAAATCAGAGTATTTGGTGAATGGATAAATTCAAATGGCCTAATTTCTGAAAGTTTAAGATCTGTTGAATTTGGTTTTTCAAGAGTTGATCAAGCTTTCACTGATATTAGAAAAGAACAAAAATATGATATCTCTGCTGATACAGGGCCAGAAGACATTGATGATTCTATATTTACTCCTACTACGTTGGAAAACTTCATGAATGGGTTCAATGGTCTTAATTTAACTGATTCAGATATTTATTTTGCTATCAATCACAATGCTGCAATTGCTGCATATACTGGTTTAGCTGGAAATCTTACTGCTGGAGACATTGATTCAAATTCAAGAGTTACTGAAGTGCTTGATTCATTTTATGTGCAGTTTAACTTTGAATCTTCATTTAGAGACAGACCTCTTAATACAGTTTTTGCTCTAAGATACGAAGAAGCTAAAAATAGCTCAGTTGGTCTTTCTCCATTACCAAGTCAAATTATCTGGGATTACCCAGGTATTTCATATGGTACTGATGGCGTTGTAACTATACAAAATAATCAGCATGATGGTATGGAAACAACTGCTGCTGGTAGTGCGTTATTGACCGATGTTTCTGATGCAACAACTCAGGATATTTTACTTCCTGCTTTATCAATGTCTTGGGCGATGTCCGAAGACGAAGTAGTAAGATTTGGTTTATCACAATCGATTGCTAGACCTGCATTAAGAGATTTGAGTTCAGTTTATGAATTAGGCGTAAAAGAGAGAATTCTTCCAACAGCTCATGTTGGTAATCCTCAATTAGAACCTCTTAAGTCAACAAATATAGACATTGCTTATGAAAACTATTATGCGGAAGGAAGCTATTTCGCTGTTAACGTTTTCCATAAAGAATTAGAAGATTTCATTTCAACATCAACTTCGCTTGAAACTATAAATGGAATTACTAATCCAATGGCTTCAGAAAATGCTCAAGCAGCTATTGAGCTTGTAGATTACTTCTTTAGTATTGTTGCTCAAAGAGAAGCAGCATGTGGAGCAGTAGGCAATGCTTTTGATTTAGATGAAAATTGTAAAGGTTGGTGGGATGCTGGATTTACTGGTAATTCGCCATTTGGAATGTCAGCACAGTTTAATCCAACGATGTTCCCATTAGGTGTGCCATATCCAATTGTTACATCTATAGATCCATTCTTTGCTGGAAAAGAAGTTTTATATGCTTATATGACATGGTGGGCTAATTTAGGACCTCACACATATCAGCCATGGGACGGCGGTCAGACATATAATTATACTGTTCCTCCATATACAGGTGTTTATACTGGTCCTTGGGCGTTCTCATGGGAGCCACCTGCAGTGCCAAACAATCAATTCCCATTAATTGGAAGTGCTACAGATCCACTAGCTTTATTTGAAGTTACTAAACCTATTAACCTAAAAGAAGGTGGTGTTGATGGTATTGAAATAGCACTACAGCATTTATTTGATAACGGTTTTGGTGTTCAATTTAATGCAACTAAAGTTGTTGGTGGAGATGTTGAGCCAGATTTAAATAATCTTTATCAACAAGATGCGTTACCTGGATTAGGTGATTCTGGAAACTTCTCAGTGTTTTATGAAAATGAATCATTTTCAGGAAGACTTGCATTTAATCACAGAGGTGAGACATATGTTGGTGAAGGAAACTATTACCAACCTTTATATGTTGAGGCAAGAACTCACGTTGATATAGCTCTATCTTACAGAGTTGATGATAAACTTGGTTTCTTCTTTGATGCTATGAATATCACAGATGAACCAACACGTTTATTTGCAAGACATAGTGAAATGTTATTCTTATCCCAAGATCACGGCCCTGTTTATAAGGCTGGATTTAGATATAAGTTTTAATATAGAACTTTATAATTTAAAAAAGAGGGCCTAGCCCTCTTTTTTTTATTTAAAGATTTAATATTCTGCATAAAAAAAACCCATATTTTTTTCATCTAACCTATCATATAATCTGAAATATGAAAAAAATTTCAATAATATTTTTAAGTATAATCCTTGCTTCCTGCGGCGGTGGCGGCGGTGGCGGCGGTGATACCGGTGGTGGAAATACTGGTGGAGGTTCCAGTGGTGGATCAGGTTCTGGTAGTGGAGGCAGCTCTGGCGGTGGTTCTGGTAACGGAGGAACATCCCAACCCTTTAACTTAGAAATTGGTTTAACTCAATTTACATTAAATGAAGATACAACATATTCAAATACCTTAGACGCAACAACCAATCAGACTGCAACACTAAATTATGCTTTAACCCAGGACGTTGCAAATGGAAGTTTAAACTTTTCTACATCTGGTTCAATAACATACTCTCCAAATGCTAATTACAATGGTAGTGATAGTTTTAAATATTCAGTTACGGCAGTTGAACAAAACGTTACTAAAGATGCTACTGTAACAATAACGGTAACTTCTGTTAATGATTTGCCTGTAATTGCATTTCAAGCAGGCGGTTCTGGATATACTAATACCGATCTTATTATTGAAGATAGTCCTAGCTTTAGGATAAGTGTTGATGATGAAGATCATGAAATTTCAAGCCTAACTTTTTCTGCAGTTATTGGAGATGAAGAAGTTCCAGCAACATTCACTTATGATGATGCTCCAAACCCAGGAAAGCTTGGTGAATTGGTTGTTGATTTATCAAATTTAAGAACCGCTGGCCTTTACACCGCACAATTAAATGTTTCTGATGGTGAAGATACTAGTTCACTTAATCTTGAGGCATGGTTTGCTGCTGATAAAAAAGTTGTAACTATTTCTCAAGATGATGATCCTGAAGACGGATTTGGTAATGAAGGGTCCAAGACTCCAAAAGAATACAGGGTTTATTATTTATCTGGAAATGATACATCTAACGGACTAACAAAATACTTATTTATTGCAGATTCTATTAACGACCAAAATGATATTGATTTATATAGAAGAGCATTATTGGCTTCAATGAATAAATTAAATAGATCAGATGCAAATGCTTGGTTTAATAGTGAGTATTTCACTGTCGCATCTGCTGAGCCTGTTAATCCAGACGGTACGTCTCCAGTTGGTATAAGAACAGGTTGTTATGATTTTGATGACAGTATTTATTGTATAGAGGATATGGATACTGGTGTCTTTGATGCTCTATTACCTGATAATGTTTTAATCTCAACTTTAACTATGGTGCAAGGTAGGGGTGTTAATCTTGGCAACAGGAACATTCAGCAAATTAGGCCAATTGATCCCGAAGATACAAGCAATACACTCATGCATGAGCTTGGCCATGCTCACGGTTACATGGGTGACGAATACAGAACTGACGATGATAGAGATGTAAGTTCTCAGGCTGAACTTAATGTCAATACAACAACAGAACCAGATTCTACTTTGGTCAAATGGGCGCACCATATAGAAGATCAAACGAGTGTTTTAGGTCAAGATGTTAAAGTTTGCTATAACACTGGTGATGGAAGAATTTATGATAGAGACTCTAATCAATATGTTGATGGGGATGATTGTAATTGTCTTGCTAATGAATGGGAGTCTGCTGGTTTAGATGATAACGGCGACCCAACATATAATTTCATAAGAAAAAACCCTGCTTGTTCGGGAGTTGGTTTATATGAAGGAAATTATTATGGCGAATTTGATAATTACAGACCTACTTTTTGTTCAATAATGGATTCATGTGATGAGGGTGGTTATGGCCCAGTAAATGTTGAAGGCTTTGCTATTGGCTCTATTCAAAATCAGGGATTTTATCGAGCATTTAAACCGAATGATGCAGGAGCAAGAATATCATTTAATGATGACGCATCTGGTTTTAATGAATCTATATCTATTGATATAAGAGATGCTGAGTATGATACTTCTAAATTAACATTAAAGTGGTATGTAAATGGCAATGAAGATAAGTCTAAGGAGAATCAAGATTTTGTAACCTTCGATAGACCTTCAGGTGATACTGTTCAAATATACACTTTAAAAGCTGTAGATTTAACTGGAACGATTATTGCTGAAGATGATGTTCTTGATAATACGGATTTTTATAAAGGTCTTTTCCAGTCATATTTTGTTTGGAGAAGAATTGATGGCAGTGATTTTGATTATGATCCTGATCCATCAACTTATACTGATTATAGCTATGGTTATATGAATGGACCATTAGGTTTTACATGGGGGATAAATTGGGAACAATACTAAAAAAAATAACTGCACTAACAATGATTTTTTCTTGTTCTTTTGCACATGCAGATACTTCTGCAGAAAATGAAAAAAAATTATTTACCAATGATCTATTTACAATATCTGAACTACTATCAGTTGATGAAAAAGCAACAATATATTCAATTAATGCAAATGAAAAAGGTCTTTCTCATAGAGCCACAAGAATAGAAAAACCGACCAGGAACAATTTACGAATATATCAAGCTCCATCAAGAAGAGATAAGTACATTCTTAAAGTATTTGATAAAGATAACAAAGTAATCTCAGTAATGGGCCTTGGCAATCCATTTTATATACATGTTCAACATATGGGATACGAAGACTCTCATGTTTTTGGTGGAAAAATTTCTCGTAAATTTGATATACCAATTCCATTTGACATAAATGCAGGTTACATTTCTTTAAATTCACAGGATGATTTTGGTATCAAAGAAGTCCAAAAAATAAGATTAAATTAATCATTATTTTGTCTATTGCAATTCACCAGTTGTAATCTTCAATTTCAGCTTGAAAGCATACATTTTAAAGGGTATATTACAAATCAATTTGCGGTACTAGCTCAGTTGGTAGAGCGTCTGCTTGCCAAGCAGAAGGCCGCCGGTTCGAGACCGGCGTACCGCACCATTTTTAATGAAATTAATTAAATCTAAACTATATATCTTTACATGTTTTTTTCTTATTTCATGTAACGGTGGGTCTGGTTCATCTTTTAATGAGCCTTCACAAACAAGTAATCTTAATCAATTATATAATCTAAACTGTGTTCCCTATGGAGTTAATACACAAAAATGTAATCTAAAACACAAAAATTTAGATAGATATTATTTGATATATAAACCGGCATCTATATCAAATCAATTTATAGACACACCATTACTTTTTTCACTTCATGGTTATGGATCTTCGGCTGAATTTCATAAATCTTATACTGGATATGAATCTTTATCAGAAGAAGAAAAGTTTATTGTCATATATCCTCAAGGATATAAACTTGAGACTACATTAGCTAACAGTTCTTCGCATTGGAATTCTGGTGCATGGACTGTCGGTAGCAATGTTGATGATGTTGATTTTATAAAAACAATAATTGCAATAATATCTGAACAATATTCTATTGATCAAAATAGAATATATTCAACGGGCATGTCTAATGGTGGATTTATGAGCTATCATTTGGCATGTAAACTAAGTCACAAAATCGCTGCGATTGCTTCAGTTACTGGATCTATGACCAAACAAACATTTGACACATGTGACCCCAGTCATCCAACCTCTGTTCTTCAAATACATGGGCTCTTAGATTTTGTTGTTCCCTATAATGGTAATAATGCTGTTGGTATGATGTCTATAGATGAGGTTCTAGGTTTTTGGGCAACTTTTAATGCTTGCAGCCCTAATCCAGTAGCAGTTATTGATTATTTTAACGAAAAAGGATCAGTTGAATTTGTTCAACATGATTCATGTCTTAATAATGTAGAAGTAAATTTACTTAGATTGCCCAACATGAACCATACATGGCCTTCTCTAAATAATTACAATATCTCTGCTACAAAAGAAATTTGGAATTTTTTATCTAGATTTGATATCAATGGGAAAATTAATTAGGTATTAATTATATATTTAATATTTACACTTATTTTTTAATTTCCAATCTTATTTAATGTATATTAATAACTTATATTTTAATAGGGAGAAAAAATGAAAAAATTATTTACTTTGTTTTTTACATTAAGTGTATTTACTTATGCACAGGAAGATGTGGAGTTTAAATACGAACTTGAAGCTAACAAAGCTGAATATTACATTGGTACTTACAATAAAGGTAAGGATGTAGAAGATTTAGCTAATTGGTATGGGAAATTTTCTAAATGGGCCGAAACAAAAGAAGGAGTTTATGATGAAATGACAGTTGCTATTCTGCAGCCATATTTTAGCTCAGATCTCGCTACCCATGATGTGATGTGGGTAAACACTTGGCCTTCACCGGGACCTCAGTTCGCTGGATTAGAAACATGGATCACTCAAGGAGGAGCTGATTTATTGAAATCTTTACCTGTGACTAATACACAACAAATAGATACATGGCAGTGGACTGTTTCGCAACCAGCAAGCTTAGAAGCAGGAAACATGATGTATGCAACATATGCCGATTGTTCACTTGAGGAGGGTTTTACAGCCAGACAGGTTTATGATCTTTACAAAGATTTTGCTATTTATGCACAATCACAAGGTGATACTGTCGGTAGAAAAATGATTGTTCCAAATGCAGGAGCAAGTTTGCCAGACGGTGTGGACTTTGTAAGATTAATGTATACATCTTCGATTTCAGAGAGGGGTACTAATGCTGAGTTATTTTATTCTAAAATTGGTGACTCTGAAGCTGCAGCTAATTTAAAAGGGTTTTCATGTAGTGATGCTAGATCATATTTTGGATCAGCTATGAGAGCACCAGAATAAATTTTATATTGATCTGATATGGGGGCTCATGCCCCCATTTTTTTTATTTAATGCATAATTATGAAATGAATAAATATCAAGATTGTATCGGTATCGTTGGTTCTGGAATTGCTGGTCTATCTCTTGCATGCATATTAAAGGAATCAAAAATTCCAGTTATTGTTTTTGAAAAATCTAAAGAAGTTAGTGATTATGGTGCTGGCGTTTCAATATCGCCAAACGGTATTAGGGTTTTGAAGTATCTAAATATATATGATGATTTACTCTTAGAATCGGCAAACCCAAAGAAAGCAATCTTTTCATCTGGCAGAAAAAAAATAAATTCTTTTGATGTGGATGTAATTACTACATCAAGAAAAACTCTATATAAATTTTTATATAAAAAATACAAAGACATGGATGGAGAGATTTTATTTGATCATGAACTAACTGATATTGATACTGAAAAAATAAAGTTAAGCTTTAATGGTAATAAATCATATAAAGTTAGCCACATTGCAGCATGTGATGGAATTAAGTCTTTATCTAGAAAAACAATAGATCATGGCACTGACCCAATTTATAGCGGTTATTCTGTTTGGCGTGCAGTAGTTGAAAAAGAACAAAAAAATATAAAAACTTACTTGGGACCAAACCATCATATTGTTACCTATCCAGTTTCTAATTCAAAAATAAGTTTTGTTGCAGCTGTAAAAACAAGTAAAAATTATCAGGAATCATGGCGATTATCTGGAACATATACCGACCTTAAAAAAGATTTAATTTTTGCTAACCATGATGCATATTCTTTTATTCATGAAGAAACTCCTCTTTATAAATGGGGTGTTTATATAAGACCGATTATGAAAAATATTACATATAAAAATTTAACTTTATTAGGTGATGCTGCTCATCCAATAGTGCCATTTATTGGTCAAGGTGGATGCCTTGCACTTGAAGATGCTTACATATTTGGAAACTTATTAATAAAGTTCAATTCTAATATTAAAATGACACAAGATGCTTATCAATTAATGAGAATAAATAGAATAAAAAAAATTACCAATCTATCCATACAACAAGGATATTTAAATCATATTAAAAACCCTTTAATTATTTTTTTAAGAAATTTTGTTATGAAATATTCTTCATCACTTGCAATCAGATCTATTCAATCATACGTATGGGGTTATGATCCAAAAGAAGATTTAGAAAATTTTATATAAAGCCTTTTATTTTTTTTTACTATTGGTTATTTTATCCATCTTGCTATAATTCTTTGATGAATTTACTAACAAAAATAACCTCATTATTTAAGAAACAAAAACAAGATTCAAAAGAAAAAACAATTGAATCTCTATCTTTAACAATTTCAAATGATTTAAAAGATTTTCTAGAGAAGGAAGTTCTAAAGGGGCTAGACATTTCAAAAGAGCGCTTTTGGTCTTCTTTTGAAAAAATCATCAATGAATTTTCTCCAAGAAATAAAGCTTTATTACAAAAAAGAGAAGATCTTCAATCTCAGATTGATGCATGGCATATTGAGCATAAAGATCAAGCTTTTGACCACGAAAAATATAAAACATTTTTAAAAGATATTGGCTATATAGCTCCAAGAAGTCCAGATTTTTCAATATCGACTGATAACGTTGATCCCGAAATCAAAACTATTGCTGGTCCTCAGCTTGTAGTTCCTGTTATGAATGCGAGATTTGTCCTTAGTGCGGCAAATGCTAGATGGGGAAGTTTATATGATGCGCTGTATGGAACTGATGTTATTAGCGAGGATGATGGAGCTGAAAAAGTTGGGGGTTACAATCCTGTAAGAGGAGATAAAGTAATAGATTTTGCTAAGAATTTCTTAGATGAAACAGTTCCTCTTGAACAAGGAAGTTTTAAGGATGTTTTAGGGTTTGAATTTGTTGATGGAAACATTCAAGCACTCCTTCCAGATTTAGGTAAAGTTAGTTTAAAGAACCCATCTCAGTACATTGGGTACAAAGATAATGGGAATGATTCATATGATCTTTTATTTAAAAACAATAATTTGCATTTTGAAATTCAAATCGATCCAAGTCATTCTATTGGCCAAACTGATAAAGCAGGCATTAAAGACATTCTTATGGAATCAGCTATTACAACAATTCAAGATTGCGAAGATTCAGTGGCAGCTGTTGATGGAGAAGACAAGACAGCTGTATATAGAAATTGGTTGGGGTTAATGAAAGGAGATTTAAAAGAGTCTTTTGATAAGAATGGATCCCTTATAACAAGAGAACTAAATTCAGATAGAACCTACATAACATCAGAAGGTAATGATTTAGTTCTACCTGGAAGAAGTTTAATGCTTGTTAGAAATGTTGGACATCTTATGACAAATCCTGGTGTTCTAGATTCTCAAGGCAATGAAGTGCCAGAGGGAATTATTGATGCTATGTTTACAATATGTATTGCCATGCATGACTTAAATAAAAATGGC
>Ga0181553_10001804_pt1 | contig 19032 bp, 18 predicted proteins | sample 011ome_17_FD_133753 | JGI IMG/M metagenome (GOLD analysis project Ga0181553, IMG submission 133753) | Coastal salt marsh microbial communities from the Groves Creek Marsh, Skidaway Island, Georgia - 011502XT metaG (megahit assembly) | ecosystem: Environmental > Aquatic > Marine > Intertidal...
AGCCAGTTTGCTCCATTTGGCACATTATTTCGCTATTTCGCCTTCCGGTTTATTGGCTGGATATGTCTGTGTCTGTTCAGTCTGGTATCGATCATCAGTCTGATTCAGACCATCGAACTGGTGCGCCGGGTCAGTGTGTTAACCCGCGATGTGCCGGATGTGAATTACCTTGCTATGGCGCTTTTAAACATCCCGAATGTGATGCATATGATCCTGCCTTTTGCCATTTTGAGCGGCGCGATGCTGTGTTTTTCAGCGTGGAACCGTAGCAATGAATTTGTCGCTGTTCGCGGGTTTGGCCAGTCAATTTGGGCATCGCTTGGCCCGGCATTATTTGCCGGCTTTATGGTTGGCATGGCGTTTATCACGGTTATCAACCCGATTGGCGCGGTTACATCACGCGCCTATGAAGCCAAATTAGCCGAGATTTTTGGCAATAACAAAAATGACCTGACGGTATCAGAAAGCGGCATTTGGATTCGCGATAGTCTGGCCGATGGCAAATTGATTTTTCACGGTGACTCGCTGGATGCGGATGCGTCGCAAATCATCAATCCGGTTATCTATGAATTTAATCAGGCATCAAAATTGCGCCGCGTGATCAAAGCTGATTCCAGCCAGCTCACAAAAACCGGCTGGATGATCGAAAATGCGGTAAGCTGGCAATCGAACGGTGCCGAAACCGCACTTGGCCACATTATTTTGCCAACCAGCCTTGGCGCGCTAAACCTGCAACAATCAAGCCTGTCACCGCAAGCCTTGTCAATTTTCCAACTGCCCGAGTTTATTATGTCGCTGGAACATGCCGGTATACCGGCAACAGCACATCGCATCCATCTTTACCAGCTATTGGCATTGCCATTGATGATGATGGGTATCACCATGCTGGCGGCACGGGCAACATTGACAAATAGTTTACGCGGCAGCCGGTCTCGTCTATTTATACGCGGCGTGTTGTTGGCAACAGCGATTTTCATTTTCACCTATTTCATGCAAGTTATGGGTGTGTCGCTGCGTATTCCGACAATCGTCGCGGCATGGACACCCGCATTTACCGTGTTTTTAATAGGGGCGATTATTCTTGCCCGAGGTGACGAAGCTTAGACCAATTAACCGCTCGATTAACGCGACAAGCCAATTGCCGCATCAAAATGGCCCCGTCAACTTGGCCGCGTCAAAATAGCAGCGTCAAAAAGGATTTTTACCCAGTGATTTATCAAAATGTGACTCAGACATTCATCTCTGGCCTAATTTTTATTCTGGCACTCATGCAGCCGGCCGCTGCCGCTATTGAGATAGTGGCCAAGGTAAATGGCAAGCCCATCACAAATTATGATGTCGAACAGCGGGTCAATTTTCTGACCGCGATCACAAATATTCAATTGAATGACAGCAACCGCCAGCGCCTTGAAACCGACGCCTTGCAAATGTTGATCGACGAAAAGCTGAAACTGCAAGCCGCACAGTCAATCGATCCTAATATCGCCGCACGCAGTCTGCCAACGGCACGCGGGCTTGTTGACAGCTCATTTCAACAAAATGGGAAAAGCGGCACTGAAATTTTGCGCGAACTGAATTTGGACACCGCATCGATTCAACAGAAATTTGTCACTGACCTGGCCTGGGCCAGTTTTATTCAGGCAAACTTTGGTGAGAGGCTTGGCGATCTTGACGCCAAAATTGACGCTGAAATTGCCCGCATAACGGAAAATGCGAAACAGCCGCAAATCCGGCTGAGCGAGCTGGTTCTTGTGCCAGAGCCAGACCGCCCCTTGCAAGACACCATCATGCTTGCCAACGAAATTGTTTCCGCGGTTACAATGGGGGCTAATTTCAATGCAATTGCCCAACAATATTCGGTGTCGGGCAGCGCACAGAACGGTGGACGCATTGGATGGGTGTTTGAAAACCAGTTGCCAGCCACTGTTGTTGACGCGCTTGCACAGATAGATATTGGTGGCTTGACACAGCCGTTGCAGCAAGATGGTGCGGTATTTATTTTCCAGAAAAATGGGGAACGCAAAAATGGTCAGATCGACCCCAGCCAGGACCGTGTTTGGCTCGCCCGTGCATTACTGCCGCTGACACCAGACGCAACAAATGCAGACCGGCTCGAAGCCGCCGCCCGCCTTGAGCGTGATGCTGGCAATATATCGAGCTGTCCGGATTTGACCAAATTGCATGACAGCTACGGATCAAACATGCAAGGCGCGCTCGAGAATATTCGCGTTGGCAGTCTCGCCCCGCAAATGCTGACACTGGTCAATGAATTGCAACCAGGCATCGCCAGTGCGCCATTATCATTCAGCGAGGGGATTGCGGTTTTCATGTTATGCAAGCGCGAAAAGGCACAGATCGCCCTGCCATCCCGCCGGGAAATCGAGCAGGTTATTGTCGAAAAATTCTTTGGGTCGCTTGGTGAACGCTATTTATTGCGGTTACGCCGCGCCGCGGTCGTTGAACGTTTCTGATATCATGCCAGATTCCCGTCCTTTAATTGTGACACCGGGCGAGCCCGCCGGTATTGGCGCCGAGATCGCCATCAAATCATGGTGCGCCGGACATCGCGACATCTGTGTGATTGAGGCGCCAGACCGTATGGCCGAAATCGCCGCCACGCTTGGCACCCCTATTGCCATCAAAACCATCACGCACCCGGATCAGTTCAACGCCGATCAGGACGTGTTACATATTATGCCGATTGACTGGCCGGTGCCGCCGATCGCCGGCTCACCCGATAGCCGCAATGGTCAGGTTGTGGTGGATGCAATTACCACCGCCGCCAAATTTTGCCGTTCCGGTGCGGCAAGTGGCATGGTGACAAATCCGATCCAGAAATCATCCCTATATGATGCCGGATTTGGCTATCCGGGGCATACCGAATTTCTGGCAAGTCTCGGTCAGGTTGATGCTGGTGGGCCGATGATGATGCTGGCTTGCGATGATTTAAAAGTGGTGCCGCTGACCATCCACATACCCATTTCCGCGGTGGCTGGCAGCTTGTCACAGGACATAATCATCGCTGCCGGACATTTGTTGGATGCCAGCTTAAAACGGTATTTTGCCATCACCGCACCGCGCATTGCTGTTACCGGCCTGAACCCCCATGCAGGGGAAAATGGCAGCTTAGGCACCGAGGATCAGGACATTATCCAGCCCGCTATCACCCGTTTGCAACAAACTGGTATTAATATCACCGGCCCCCACCCAGCCGACACCCTGTTCCATGCCGAGGCCCGCAAAACCTATGATGCAGTTCTGGGCATGTATCATGATCAGGTTCTTATACCTCTAAAAACATTAGATTTTTTTGGTGGTGTGAATATTACATTGGGGCTCGATTTTATCCGCACATCACCTGATCACGGCACCGGGCTGGATATTGCCGGTTCGGGCACGGCGCGGCCTGACAGTTTGATGGCGGCGATTAAAATGGCGCGTAAAATGGCCGCTGCGGCACAGGCTTTGTCGACATGACATCCGAATCAAATGCCGCGCTGACAGCCCGTGTTGACGCCCTGCCAGCGTTACGCCAGCTTGTTGAAAGCATGGATATGCGGGCGCGCAAATCGCTCGGACAAAATTTCCTGTTTGATTTGAATTTGACCCGCAAAATAGCCCGCAGTGCCGGCCCATTAACCGGCACCACGATCGAGATTGGCCCCGGCCCGGGTGGTCTTACCCGTGCGCTGCTTCTGGAACATGCAGCGCATGTCATCGCCATCGAGAAAGACCGGCGTGCCGGCTCGATATTATCATCCTTATGCACGGCCGCCGGCGACCGCCTGTCATTGATCGAAGCAGATGCGCTGGAAAGTCCGATTTGGGAATTTGGCACGGCCCCGCGCCGCATTATTGCCAACCTGCCTTACAATATTGCAACAACATTACTGATCCGCTGGCTGGCGCATGCGACAGCGTTTGAATCAATGACGTTGATGTTTCAACGCGAAGTTGCCGAACGCATAACAGCGCGGCCCGACGACCCTGCCTATAGCCGCCTGAGCGTTCTGACCGGCTATTATGCCGACGCCGAAATTCTGTTTGACGTGCCAGCCGAGGCATTTGTGCCAGCCCCGAAAATAATTTCTTCAGTGGTGCAAATTGTGCCATTGGCGCAGCCACGCTATGACTGCTCGGCACAGGCATTGGAACTGATCACACGCACAGCCTTTGGCCAGCGCCGCAAGATGCTGCGCAGTTCGCTGAAAAAGATCAATGGTGAGCAATTACTGGCAGCCGCCAGAATCGATCCGGAAGCCAGACCGCAACAATTAGATATCGAGAGTTTTTGCAAATTGGCACGCCAGTTTGAGGCCGACAGCAAAGCTGCACCCTAATAGCCGGCGCGCAATTTCTTTACAAAATCTGTAAGCCCCAATTGACGGTCTCGCCGCAATCTCTCGGCCTGCAAAATCGCCTTGACCTGCGCCACGGCCAGATCAATATCGCGATTGACTAAGATATAGTCATATTCGCGGTAATGGCTGATCTCATCGGCAGCTTTCGACATGCGCGCCGCCACCACATCAGCACTGTCCTGCGCCCGCGCTAGTAATCTTTGTTCTAAATCACGCGTTGATGGTGGCAGAATAAAAACCGACACCAGATCTTCGCGGCTGGCATCAGCCAATTGCTGGGTGCCCTGCCAGTCAATGTCAAACAACATATCGCGGCCTTCGGCAAGCGCCGCCATAACCGGCGCTGAGGGTGTGCCGTAATAATTATCAAAGACTTTGGCATATTCCAAAAGCGCACGATCATTGATCATAATCTGAAAATCAGAGGTGCTGACAAAATGATAGTCTTTGCCCTCAACCTCGCCCGGCCGGCGTTGCCGCGTGGTGGCAGACACCGATAACTCCAGCCCCTCATCTTCGGCCAGAAGCCGTCTGGCAATGGTGGTTTTGCCAGCCCCGGACGGCGATGACAGCACCAACATCAAGCCGCGACGCCCCGCCATTTCCATAGATTTAGATGAGGCCGCGTTAGCTGCTGTCTTCATGGTTTTGATCCCTTTGGGTTTTGCCCTTCAACCTGACGATATAGTCTGACATTTTTATTGTGAACCTCCAAGGTTTTAGCAAACCGCAAGCCACCAAAACCATCAGACACAAAATATAAAAAATCACTGTCAGCCGGATGCAATGCCGCGTCAATCGAGTCCAGACTTGGGTTGCAGATTGCCGTTTTCGGCAAGCCCGCGATCATATAGGTATTCCACGGGGTCTTGCGGCGCAGATCAGCCTTGCTGATAGGACGGGGCCGATCAATAGTGATGCCATAGCGCACTGTGGGGTCAGATTGCAACCGCATGCCACGCTTTAACCGGTTCACCAACACCGCCGCAACCAGACGCCGTTCAGCGCTGTTGGCGGCTTCTTTTTCGATAATTGACGCCATAATCAACGCCTCTTCCGGCGTGCTATAGGGCAAATCAGCCTGTCTGTTGACCCAGCCCGCAAGAAGACTCATCTGCATCTTGTCTTGCATGCGGGTGATCAGATCACCTCTTTTGGTCGCATAGGTGTAAAAATAAGTGTCCGGAAACAAGCTGCCTTCGGCAACGCCGGGGTCAATGCTGCCGGTCAAATGCGGCATCGCGTCAAGCGCCGCGATGATCTCGGCGCTGGTTTGGCCTTCGACAATCGTCAGGCGTCGCTGCAGGCTTTTGCCAGCATGCAGGATATCCATAATCTGCCGCAGATTTGCCGTAGCGGGCAGCAGAAACTCACCAGCTTTCGGCACAAATTTTTTGCCAGCCAGCATCCGCGCCGCGTCATAATGATAGATCTGGTGCAAAACACCGGCGCGTTGCAATTCCCTTCGAACAGTGGCGTGACCACTGCCAGCGGTAATTGTAACAACAGCATCATCGGAATGTGGGCCCGGACGATCAAGCGTTTGCGCCACCCACAGCCAGGCGGCGAGTACCATCAACAGCGCCAGCAGCCCGGAAAGAAATGCCGGCCGGATGATCAACCGAACGGCAGATCCGCGCATTACCTCACCTGACCGACAATCAACGAGGCGTTGGTGCCACCGAATCCGAATGAATTGGACATGGCATTGCGCACTTCGCGCTGGCGGCTTTTCAGCGGCACTAAATCAAAACCAGCCACATCATCTTCCGGGTCATTGAGGTTCAATGTTGGTGGCAACTGACCCGTTTCAACTGTTTTTATTGAGTAAATTGCCTCAATAGCCCCGGCCGCACCCAATAAATGCCCGGTCGCACTTTTCGTTGATGACATTGATATATTGCCAATGGCGTCACCAAGCAGCCTGGCGACGGCCTTTGCCTCGATCACATCACCAAGCGGCGTTGAGGTGCCATGCGCATTGACATAATCAATATCAGCGGCGGTCAGCCCGGCACGTTTCATCGCCGCCTGCATAGCCCGAAAACCCCCATCACCATCATCAGCCGGTGCGGTAATATGGTGGGCGTCACCCGACATGCCATAGCCCTTAACCTCGGCATAAATCTTTGCGCCACGGGCCTTGGCATGTTCCAGCTCTTCCAGCACAACAATGCCGGCGCCCTCACCCATGACAAAGCCATCACGTCCCTTGTCCCATGGCCGCGATGCCACTTCGGGGGTATCATTATAGCCGGTTGATAAAGCACGGGCGGCGGCAAAGCCAGCCATGCCAATGCGGCATACCGCGGCTTCGGCGCCACCTGCAACCATCACATCAGCATCATCCAACGCCACCATACGGGCAGCATCGCCAATGGCATGCGCACCTGTCGAACAGGCCGTCACAACAGCATGGTTCGGGCCACGAAACCCGTAGCGGATCGACACATGGCCAGAAATAAGATTGATCAGCGCCGATGGAATAAAAAACGGGCTTATGCGACGCGGGCCTTTTTCATGCATAAGCTGGTCTGTAACGACAATTGATTCGAGCCCACCAATGCCAGACCCGATCATGACGCCCGTGCGGTTTTGTGCCTCACGGTCATCAGGTTTCCAGCCGGAATCCTCAACCGCCTGACATGCCGCCGCCAGACCAAGCTGAATAAACCTGTCTTGCTTGCGCTGTTCGCGCGGCTCGATCCAGTCGTCTAGATTTAACCCGCCTGGCTGGCCAGCGCCGGGCACCTGACCGGCAATCCGACAGCTGATATCAGACACATCAAAATTTTCGATTTTGGAAATACCGCTCTTGCCGGCGGTAATCTCTGACCAATTATGGTCTACCCCCGACCCAAGCGGGGTAACCATTCCTAATCCGGTAACTACGACTCGACGCAAAGCAACCCTCCAGGATAATATGTTGGTCAAACAAAGGTTGTGTATCACCATCTACACAGCGATACACAACTATATTCAGGCGTGGTTGTTAACCAGCGTTCTCTTCGAGGAAAGACACCGCATCCTTTACCGTCAGGATACGTTCTGCAGCGTCATCTGGGATTTCAACGCCAAACTCTTCTTCAAATGCCATAACCAATTCAACTGTATCAAGGCTGTCAGCGCCAAGATCATCGATGAAACTTGCGCCCTCGACGACCTTGTCAGCATCTACGCCCAAATGTTCAACAACAATATTTTTAACACGATCTGCAATATCGCTCATAAGTGCCCCCTCTTAGAAGCTTGGATGTTGGCCGAAAGTGGCCGGAGAAATAAAAGTTGGCGGCAGATACCATAGTTTTTCATGATATGCCAGCCTGTTTATTAACTAAAGCGGTTTGAACACCGAAATCAAAGCATTGCCATGCCGCCATTCACATGCAGTGTCGCTCCGGTAATATAGGCGGCCTCATCGCTGGCAAGGAACGCCACCGTCGCGGCAATTTCATCAGCATGCCCCAAACGTCCGGCAGGCACCCGCGTCAGCAATGCAGATTTTTGCGACTCGTCGAGCACATCGGTCATCGGTGTTTCGATAAAGCCGGGGGCGACAACATTAACCGTCAAACCTCGGCTCGCCACCTCGGCTGCCAGTGATTTGCTAAAGCCGATCATGCCGGCCTTTGAAGCCGCATAATTTGTCTGTCCGGCATTGCCAGTCACACCAACAACAGATGAGATCGATATGATCCGCCCGGTTCTGGCTTTCATCATGCCGCGCATCGCCGCCCGGCACAGACTCATCGACGCGGTCATATTCACCTCAAGCACCGAGTCCCAATCATCGTCCTTCATCCGCATCAATAGCCCATCACGGGTTATGCCGGCATTATTGACCAGAATCGATATCGGCCCTGCCAGCGCGCTAGCGGCATCTACCAGACCAGCGACAGCGTCACGGTCAGACAAATCGACAGCCAGCGCAAAAGCGCGCGCGCCAAGATCTTTCTGCAACGCTTCCAGCTTTTCGGCCCGCGTGCCATGCAGCACAACCGTTGCGCCCTGCGCATGCAGAGCGCGCGCGACGGCTTCGCCAATCCCGCCACTTGCCCCGGTGACAAGTGCCGTCTTACCCGTAAGATCAAACATAAATCAAAGTCCTTTTGCTGATACCGCCACGCGGTATGTCAGTTCTACAGTGCGGCCAGCACGCTGTCCAGATCGTCAGGCCCATCCAAATTCACCACGCTGGCGGCATCAAGGCTGCGCTTGACCAGACCCGACAACACTTTACCAGTGCCCAACTCAATATAAAGACCGCATCCACCGGCCTGCATCGCCAGCAGAGATTCCCGCCAGCGCACGCGCGCGGTGACCTGTTCAACAAGATTGGCCCGCAGCTTATCAGCGGCGTTTTCCGCTGCCGCGGTGACATTGCAAAATACCGGCATCACCGCATCTTTGATCGGGGTGTCGGCCAGCGCTTCTTGCATTACCGCCGCGGCCGGTGCCATCAAACCGCAATGAAAGGGTGCCGACACCGGTAATTTGATCGCCCGTCGCAGCCCGGCGGCTTTCGCCTCGTCAATGGCTTTATCGACCGCCTCAGCCGCGCCGCTAATCACAATTTGTCCCGGTGCGTTATCATTGGCAATTTCAACAAGCCCGGCATCCTGTGACGCGGCAATGATCGCGGTAATTTGCTCTTCATCACCACCAAGAATAGCCGCCATCGCGCCGGCGCCAACCGGAACCGCCGCCTGCATGGCATCACCGCGCTGGCGCAGCAATTTTGCAGCGGCACCAATCGGCAAGCTGCCCGCCGCCGCCAAAGCAGCATATTCGCCAAGCGAATGGCCTGCACAAACCGCATTCCGGCTCGATAATGGTGCCTTCAGTTCGGCCTCAAGCACCCGCACCGCCGCCATTGATGTGGCAAACAAGGCCGGTTGCGCATTACGGGTCATCCGAATGAGGTCATCCGGGCCATGCGTCATAATATCAAACAGATTTTCGTCTAAAGCGTCATTTACCTCGTCAAACACATGTTTAGCGGCTTGATGCGATGCGGCAAGGGCGACGCCCATACCAACGGCCTGCGAGCCCTGACCCGGGAATAAAAAAGCGGTGGTGAAAGATGACATATTTTCAGATCCATTGAACGCCAACGCGCCGGCTGGCAAAAAAAATTGTTCGCACTCAGCTTTGCCCAAGGTCGCTGTAAGCTTTGCCCGAGAAAGCCATGACTGGATTGAGCTATTCCAGATTTTCGCCAAGAAGGCAAGTTTTTGCGGTCATCACAGCACCCAGCGAACACCCTTTATAACCCTAAAAAACCCAAGCAAAGGCTTGCAAACCCGCCAGTATTGTGTATTGTGCGCTGCAGTTTGGTAGCAAAATCGCTGTCAGGCCTTACATCACTGGTCTAAATCCTTGCCGGAAAATCCGGTTGGTTGAGATGCAAACGAGGCGGCCGCAAGCCATCTTTGCGCATCCCAACAATGAGCCATAAGGAGTTATCATGCGCTTGTATGAAAGCGTGTTTATCGCACGCCAAGATATTACCTCTGCCCAGGTTGAAGCCATGGCAGATGAATTTGCCGAAATCATCACATCTGCTGGCGGTTCAATCAAAAAACGCGAATATTGGGGCTTGCGGAGCCTTGCCTACCGGATCAAGAAAAACCGGAAAGGCCATTATGTCATGTTCAACATGGAAACAGGCCCCGAGGCGTTGCGCGAATATGAGCGCATCATGGGTCTGAATGAAGATGTTTTGCGGTTTCTGAACCTGCATATCGAAGAAGTTGAAGACGGCCCGTCAATCATGATGCAGGCAAAAACCGAGCGTTCGTCTCGTGGCCCGCGCGAGCATGGTGATGATAACGCACCCGCCGCCAAAGATGACAGCACTGAAAAGAGCGAGGACTAATCCATGACACAGTTAGAAATCAAACGCGAAGCTGTTCGCAAACCGTTTAACCGTCGTCGCAAAGCATGTCCGTTTTCAGGCCCGAATGCGCCGAAAATTGACTATAAGGACACCAAGCTGTTGCTGCGCTTTACCTCGGAACGCGGCAAGATTGTGCCATCACGCATCTCGGCTGTGTCAGCCAAGAAACAGCGTGAACTCGCAACCGCCATCAAGCGCTCGCGCTTTCTGGCACTTATGCCTTATGTCACCGAATAGGCATAGCCGGATCACAGGAGATCAATAACATGCAAATTATTCTTCTTGAGCGCATCGAAAAGCTTGGCCAGATGGGCGATCTGGTCAATGTCAAACCTGGATATGCGCGGAACTATCTGCTGCCTCAAGGCAAAGCCTTGCGGGCAAATAAAGCCAATATGGAGCGGTTTGAGTCAGAGCGCGCGCAGCGTGAAGCTGACAACCTGACACAGCGTTCTGAAGCTGAAACCGAAGCCAAAAAGATGGACGGACTGGCTGTCAACATAGTGCGGGCAGCGTCGGAAATGGGCCAGTTGTTCGGCTCGGTCACATCACGCGATATTGCCGAGGCTGTTACCGAAGCCGGCTTTACCATTGACCGCAGTCAGGTGGTTATGGATCGTGCCATCAAAGCGCTTGGTCTGACCGAAACCCGTATCCGCTTGCATCCTGAGGTGTCCGTATCGGTCATCGTCAATATTGCGCGGTCACTTGCCGAAGCCGAAACCCAGCTGAAAACGGGTATCGCCGTGACCGGTGAGGTCAATGACGAGGCTGATGATGCGCCAGCAGAACAGCAGGCAAGCGATGCCGAAGCTAATGCCGCCGCCACAAGCGATGATGCGGCGAGCGACGCCGAGAATGCTGGCGATGCGGCAGATGACGACCAATCATAGCATCAGTGGCATAACGCTATAGCCTCACTGATATAAAGACTGATAAAAGCCGGGGCGATAACCCCGGCTTTTTTTATCCCCATAATCCCCACAAGTAACATCGGCTGGCGGGCAATAAGCTGATGTGAAGCTGCGCAGTATTGGTTATATATTGTCTATGGCTGACGAACTGACAAATATTAAGGATTTTCCCCTGGCGGGTGCGCCGTCGACAGCGCCACGCAGCATGCCGCATAATCTGCCGGCTGAACAAAATTTGCTGGGTGCGATTCTTCTCGATAACAGCGTCATCGAACGCATCGATGACCGGCTTGTCGACGCCCATTTTTATGATCCGTTGCATGGCCGTATTTTCACCACGATGCAGCGGCTCATCGAACGCGGCCAGCTGGCCAACCCAGTGACACTCAATAGCTTTTTTGCCAATAGCGCCGAGGCTGAAGATGGCGATGTGGGCAGTTACCTCAGCGAACTTGCAGATGGTGTTATCAGCATCACTCAGGCGCCTGATTACGCGCATACCATTTATGAAGCGCATATCCGCCGCGAACTGATTCTGATTGGCGACGAGGTGATTTTTGACGCCAGCCAGCCAACCATTGAGGCGCCGGCAAATCTGCAGATCGAAGCTGCCGAGGCAAAATTATTCAAATTGGCCGAGACCGAAACGGCAAGTGCCGGGCTGCGTGGGTTTGATAGTGTGATCACCGCCAGCATCACTCAGGCGGATCTGGCACGCAAAAGCGATGGTCACCTGTCTGGCACCAGCACCGGTCTGACCGATCTGAATAATTTACTTGGCGGTTTGCATAAATCGGATTTGATTATTCTGGCTGGTCGTCCGGCGATGGGTAAAACCGCGCTCGCCACTAATATTGCGTTTCATGCGGCGACCACCACCCGCAGCGGCGAGGCATCTGTTCCTGTTGCGTTTTTCTCGCTGGAAATGGCGGCCGAACAGCTTGGCACAAGAATTTTGAGTGAACGCGCGCAAATTGATTCAGAACAGATCCGGCGTGGCAAGCTGGACGGGCCTGAATTCGACAGATTGGTTAGCGCCAGTAACAGTATTTCAACGGCACCCTTTTTTATCGATGACACCCCGTCTTTATCGGTATCGCAATTGGCCAGCCGCGCCCGCCGGTTAAAGCGCACCTCCGGGCTTGGCCTGATCGTTGTCGATTATTTACAGCTTCTCACCCCGCAGCTTGGCGTCAAATCAGAAAACCGCGTACAGGAAATTTCCAACATTAGCCGCACGCTAAAGGCGATTGCTAAGGATTTGAATGTACCAGTGGTAGCGCTGTCGCAGCTTTCGCGGGCGGTCGAAATGCGCGAGGACAAACGGCCAAATCTGGCAGATTTGCGCGAGTCAGGATCAATCGAGCAGGATGCTGATGTGGTGATGTTTGTATATCGCGAAGAATATTACTTGAATAAACGTGAACCCGAACGCAAAATGGAAGAATCAGAAGACAGTTTCAACATCCGGCATGATGAATGGCTATCGCGCATGCAAACATCTGAAAACAAAGCCGAAGTGATTGTTGCCAAACAGCGGCACGGCCCCACCGGCGCGGTTCAGGTGCATTTCGAAAAGCGCTTTACACATTTCACTGATCTCACCGATGCCAGTCAGCTTCCTGAAGGATTCTAGACCGAATGTCACTGCCGATGATGGGACATACCGATAGCTGTTTGCGGATCGATCTTGACGCTATTATTACCAATTGGCGCTATATCGACAGCCTGTCATCTGCCGCCACAACAACCGCCGCAATGGTCAAGGCAAATGGCTATGGATTAGGCGCAAAAGAGGTGGCGACGGCACTGGCCCGTGCCGGATGCACCGAATTTTTTGTGGCAAATCTTGGCGAAGCCATTGAGTTGCGCCAGCATCTTGACGAAGGCGGCTATGAGCGGCTAAATATTATGACCCTGCATGGCTGTCATCTGAACCAGCTTGACGATTATGCCGCATTTCGGATCACCCCCGTATTGAATGATCTTGAACAGCTGTCACGCTGGCGCCTGTTCAGCCAGCAGCGACAAAAAACCGGGTCCGGCAGATTGCCAGCCATGCTGCATATCGACACTGGCATGACCCGGCTTGGTCTGGACGCTGATCAAGCCGACTGGTTGATCCAGAACAAAGCCGCGCTCGATGGTCTCGATTGCCGCTATATTATGAGCCATCTGTCATCTGCCGAAGTCACCGGCGACCCGACCAACGCCGCACAGTTGGCCGCTTTTAACGAGTTGCGCAGCTGGTTTCCCGGCATGCCTGCAAGCCTTGCCAACAGTGCCGGCAGCATGCTGTCACCCGATTTCCATTTTCAAATGACACGCCCCGGTAGCGCCCTTTATGGTGTGCATCCGGGCGATATTCCAACAGGCAAGCTGGCCCCCGTGGTCAGGTGGCAAGCGCGGATCATGCAGGTGCGACGCGCCAAAGCCGGCGATCGTGTGGGCTATGGTGGCACACACCAGCTCGGCCGTGATTCGACAATCGCCACCATCGGGGTGGGGTATGCCGATGGCTATAGTCGCATGCTCGGGGGCAAGGCGCAGGTGCTTATCGGCAGCCAGACCGCACCGGTGGTTGGCGAAGTATCGATGGATAGCATGACCGTCGATGTTACCGATGTTGATGCGGCGCATTTGCGGCCCGGCACCGTCGAATTGTTGCATGACGGTTATGATCTGTCGCATATAGCTGGTGACGCCGAGACCATTTCCTACGAAATTCTGACAAAACTTGGCACCCGCCCCAAGCGCCATTACCTAAATTCATAAAGATTCTATTAACGGTAGCCAAAAAACCGAAATATCGGCATAACCAACAGATAGATTGACGCGGCAAGAAGTGAGACAATTGTTACTAATGCTCAGCTTTATCCAAAATATGGGTCGCACCGCGCTGAATTTTCTATCGGCTCTCGGGCGGATCACCCTGTTTTCGGTGGTCGCCATCAGATGGATTTTTACCCCGCCCTATCATTGGCAACAATTTTTCCGCCAGACACTTGATATTGGCTATTACTCGCTGCCGGTGGTGGGGCTGACAACATTGTTTTCCGGCATGGTGCTGGCGCTGCAATCCTATACCGGTTTTGCCCGGTTTTCGGCGGAAGATACGGTGGCAACCGTTGTGGTGCTATCGGTCACACGAGAGTTGGGGCCGGTATTGGCCGGTTTGATGGTGGCTGGCCGCATTGGTGCCTCGATGGCAGCAGAGATCGGCACCATGCGCGTGACCGACCAGATCGACGCACTCGACACATTATCCACAAGGCCAATGCAATATCTGGTGGCACCGCGGCTGCTGGCCGGCACATTATGCTTGCCGTTTCTGGTTTTGATTGGCGATATTATCGGCGTGTTTGGCGGCTACATCGTCGGCGTATTCCGTCTTGGATTTAACCCGGCGATCTATCTGTCCCGCACGCTTGAATATCTGGAAATTTCAGATGTGACACTGGGGCTGATCAAAGCCGCGGTGTTTGGCTTTCTGATTGCCTTGATGGGGTGTTATCACGGCTATCATTCCGGGCGCGGGGCCGAAGGCGTGGGGCGGGCCACGACGAATGCGGTGGTGTCCGCATCGATTCTGATCCTGATTTCCAACTATCTTGTCACTGCACTGTTTTTTGGGGTGTAAGGGATGCCAACGACTCCAAAAATTGAGCTTCAGGGCGTGGCCAAGTCATTTGGCGATAACGCTGTTTTAAAAGATATCAATCTACAGGTGGCGGCCGGTGAATCGCTGGTCGTTATCGGCACCTCTGGCTGTGGCAAATCAGTCACCCTGAAATGTCTGAACGGGCTGATCACGCCTGATCGGGGCAGCATCAAAATCGATGGTGTCGAAATTCTGGGGGGTGGCCGTGCCGCGTTGGAAGATCTGCGCCGTCGTTTTGGCATGACTTTTCAGTTTGGCGCGTTATTTGATTCGCTGCCGATTTGGGAAAATGTGACGTTTCGGCTGCGCCAACAGCAAAAACTGTCAAAAGCCAAGGCGCGCGATATTGCCGCCGCCACGGTGACTGACCTTGGTCTGGCCCCGCATGTGATCGATCAATATCCGGCAGAATTATCGGGTGGGATGCAAAAACGTGTGGCACTGGCCCGGGCCATCGCTGACAAGCCTGAAATTTTGCTGTTTGACGAACCAACATCGGGTCTCGACCCCATTACCGGCGGCGTTATTGACCGGCTGATCATTGATGCGGTGCAGCGTCTCGGTGCCACCACCGTTACCATCAGCCATGACATGGCATCGGTGCGGCGGATCGCTGACAAGGTGGCGATGGTTCATAATGGGGTGATTCTATGGTGCGGTGATGTCAAACAGATGGACAATAGTGGTGTCGCCGAAGTGCATCAATTTGTTCATGGTCTGGCTGAAGGGCCGCTGACACAAACCGCAGCCAGCAAACAAGACGGCCAAGGCTGATGGCACGCAGCTCGGTCAGCTATGTGTGCCAGCAATGCGGCTCGGCATTTCCAAAATGGGCAGGCAGATGTGACGATTGCGGGGCGTGGAACACGCTTGTCGAAGAGCGCAAAGACGCGCCAGCCGGGCCGGGCAAGCGGTCGCATGGCCGGCAAATCACTCTCGAACCGCTGCAAAGCGCCAGCACCGCCAAGCCGCTGCCGCGCATGCAATCTGACATCAGCGAATTTGACCGGGTGGCCGGCGGCGGTTTGGTGCCCGGCTCGGCAACGCTGATTGGCGGCGATCCGGGAATTGGCAAATCCACCCTATTGCTGCAACTGACCTGCAAATTATCCAGCGCCGGGTTCCGCGCGGCCTATATATCGGGCGAAGAATCAGCCGATCAGGTGCGGATGCGGGCCAGCCGGCTGGGACTGGCCGATGCCACTGTTGAACTTGGCACAGCGACCAATGCCAGCGATATTGCCGCGTCAATGACCGGTGCAGAGCGCCCCGATATTGTGGTGATTGATTCGATCCAGACAATGTTTTTGCCGAGCCTTGATTCGGCACCCGGCACCGTGTCACAGGTCCGCGCCAGTGCGCAGGAGCTGATCCGCGCGGCAAAAAATAACCGCGTTGCGCTGTTGATTGTTGGCCATGTCACAAAAGACGGGTCGATTGCCGGGCCGCGTGTGCTCGAACATATGGTTGATGCCGTTTTACATTTTGAGGGCGACCGGTCGCATCATTTCAGAATTTTGCGCGGCGTCAAAAACCGGTTTGGTGCCACCGATGAAATCGGCGTGTTTGAAATGGTCGAAGCCGGCCTTGCTGAAGTGCCAAACCCCTCTGAGCTGTTTCTGGCCGACCGACGTGATGATGTGACCGGCGCGGTGGTTTTTGCCGGCATTGAGGGTAGCCGCCCGGTGCTGGTCGAAATAGAGGCGCTGGTTGCGCCATCGTCACTGGCAACGCCGCGACGCAATGTTGTCGGCTGGGACAGCAGCCGACTTGCCATGCTAACCGCCGTTCTCGAAGCGCGATGCGGTGTGCCGCTATCGGGGCGCGATATTTTCCTGAATGTGGCCGGTGGTTTAAAAATTTCAGAAACGGCAGCTGATCTCGCCGTTGCCGCCGCGTTAATTTCCTCGGTCACCGGCAGGCCGGCACCACAGCGCACAGTATTTTTCGGCGAAGTCGCCTTGTCAGCTGAATTACGGCAAGTCGCGCAGTCGGATGCACGGCTGAAAGAAGCTGCCAAGCTGGGTTTTGACAATGCGGTTATGCCGCGGCCGCGCAAAGCCAGCGCGCAACAGTCGCAAATCAAATTGTCGCAGCCCACGACACTGGCCGATTTAATTGACATTATGGGGGGCATCGATTGATGATGATAGTGTCTATCGGGACATCCCATATTTCTGTTATAAGTCTGCCATGATCGATTTTGCCGCGCTTACATTTGTCGACTACGCAGTGATTCTGGTGCTGATTACGTCAGCCATTTTTTCAATATTGCGCGGCATGACCCGCGAATTTTTAGGCTTGATTGGCTGGGTTGTATCCGTCGTCGTTGCGCATTTTGCGCGGCCGGTTCTCGAAGACCCGATTGCAGATGTGATTAATGCCGAAGGGCTGAGCGCAGCTTTGGCCTGGGGGCTGCCTTTTGCGGCAACAGTGATCGTCTGGTTTTTATTGGCCAGCCTGTTATCCCCGGGTTTGACCCGCGCCGGCCTTGGCAGTCTGGATCGCTGGTTTGGGGTTATCTTTGGGCTGATCCGTGGCTATTTACTGGTGCTGTTTGCATTTATCGGTGCGGTTTTACTGCTGGAAGGCGAGAGCAAATTACCAGAAACCCTGCAAAAGGCGCAAAGCACACCGATTATGAGCCAGAGTGCGCGTTATTTTGCACAATATGCGCCAGATGATTACGCCGACAAATTAATCTCCAACCTATCTGACCATAACAGCCTCGGCGCCGAAGCCACGCAAACCATGAATAATATGATGGACAGCGGCACCGAAATGGTCAAAAAGCCGCTTGATTTGCTCGATGATGAAAAATCCAACTGACCGTGACAGACAAACAACACAGCTAAGAACCACCCGCTAGGCATAAAAATTTATTTTTAAAGACAGTCCCATTTAGCAGCAGAGACAGCCCATGACTCTCACCACAACGCACCCATTTGATGATGATCATCTGCACGAAGAATGTGCGGTTTTTGGCATTTATGGTACGAATGAAGCCAGCATCAACACCGCGCTCGGGTTGCATGCGCTCCAGCATCGCGGTCAGGAAGCTGCCGGCATTGTCAGTTTTGACGGTCGGCATTTTCATGCGCATCGCGGGCTTGGTCATGTCGGCGAGAATTTTGACGCCGGGTCAGCGCAAATGCAGGCTTTACATGGACATGTGGCGATTGGCCATAACCGCTATTCAACAAGCGGTAAAACCAATGCTTTAATGGAAATCCAGCCATTTTCATCAGAGCTTGCATTTGGCGGCTTTGCATTGGCGCATAATGGCAATCTGACCAATGCCGCACGTTTGCGCGCGTCGCTTGTTGAAACCGGCAGTCTGTTTCAATCATCTTCCGATACCGAAATTATCGTGCATCTTGTCGCGCGCTCGCATCAGGACACCGTCACCGATAGGCTCATCGATGCCATCAAGCAGATCGAAGGTGCGTTTTCACTTGTCTGTGTTGCCAAGGATATGTTGATCGGCGTGCGTGACCCGCATGGTGTGCGCCCGCTGGTTCTGGGCAAACAGGGGGATGCTTATGTGCTGGCGTCTGAAACCTGTGCATTAGATATTGTTGGCGCCAGCTTTGTGCGCGACCTTGATCCCGGCGAAATGGTGGTGATCGACAAAAACGGCATAACGTCGCGCAAACCGTTTCAGCCCCAAAGCCACCGTTTTTGCATTTTTGAATATATTTATTTTGCCCGCCCCGACAGCATTCTAGAGGGGCGCGGCGTCTATCATGCCCGCAAAGCCATTGGCGCAGAGCTAGCCCTCGAGTCGCCAGCTGATGCCGATCTTGTTGTGCCGGTTCCGGATTCTGGCGTGCCGGCGGCGCTCGGATTTGCCGAAGCGTCAAAAATACCCTTTGATCTGGGAATCATCCGCAATCACTATATTGGCCGCACCTTTATCCAGCCAACGCAAAAAGGCCGGAATGACAGCGTCAAAATGAAACATAACGCAAATCCGTCAACCGTGGCCGGCAAGCGTGTTGTGCTGGTGGATGACTCGATTGTGCGTGGCACCACGTCACGAAAAATTGTGTCAATGATGCGCGCCGCTGGTGCCGCTGAGGTGCATATGCGGATTGCCAGCCCGCCCACCACCAGCCCCTGTTTTTATGGGGTTGATACGCCCGACAAAGACCAGCTGATCGCGGCGCAGAAAACAATCGACGAAATTGCCAGCGA
>Ga0181553_10001813_pt1 | contig 19015 bp, 15 predicted proteins | sample 011ome_17_FD_133753 | JGI IMG/M metagenome (GOLD analysis project Ga0181553, IMG submission 133753) | Coastal salt marsh microbial communities from the Groves Creek Marsh, Skidaway Island, Georgia - 011502XT metaG (megahit assembly) | ecosystem: Environmental > Aquatic > Marine > Intertidal...
AGACAAAAATAAATAATAAATTTTCTCTCTATTTAATATTTTTTTTAATCTTCGTGCCTATATACATTAGTCAAAAGTTTCATGAAGATTTTGGTTATTATCATCTGCCTTATATTATCAATTTTATTAGTGAGAAAATTATTTTCGGTTTAGCTAATATTAATCTCGCATTTGTAGGTAATTCGATTTGGTTGAATATTCTTCCAATATTTTATATGGAAAATAATTACAATTTTGTGACTATCCCAACTTTTTTAAGTTATTTTCTTTTTATTACTTTTTCAATAGAAAAAATTTTTACTGATCAGCAAAAAAAAATTAGCAATTATTATTTGATAGTTTCAATTTTTTATTTAATTCTTAAATTTACAAGAATTTCAGAATACGGAAATGATATTCCTGCAATTGTTTTTTCAATTTTGTCAATTTATAATTTTATAAGATTCCATGAAGAAAAAGAAATTCAAATACAAAAAGAAAAATTTTTTAGTAATTTAAGCTTTGCTTTTTTTGCTATATTAATAAAATTTTCTTCAATACCAATTTTATTATTTACAATTTATTTATTTTTCAAAAATTTCAAAATATTAAAAAATGATATTTTCAAATTAAACTATTTATTAATTTATTTTGTTTGCTTTATTTTTTTTATTCAACAATTTATTTACACTGGTTGCTTTATTTTTCCATCAAATTTTAGTTGCTTAAATGTCTCTTGGTTAGATGAAAATTTTGTGAATGCTAAATATAGGTTGGGACTAATTAATAAAAGTTATTTTGCTACAACTGCAAGAGATATTATGAGTGAGAAAGAATATTTGAACAATTTTAATTGGATACCTTTTTGGTTTAAAAGAAGTTACACTGGTATGTTTGAGCATTTATTAACAATGATCATGCCCTTAATATTATTTTTATTTTTTTTAAAAAAATCAAAGATTAAAGAAAATTTTAAAATATTAAATCTAAAAATATTTTTTTTGATAACAATTGCTGGTTTCTTTTTTTGGTTAAATATGTCACCAGTATATAGATTTGGAATAATCCACTTTATAGGGTTAGTTTTTTTGAGTACTTTTTTAATTTATAGAAAAAAATCATTTAATAAAAAAATTTTTGTCATTTTTATTTCTTTATTTCTATTCTTTAATTTTTCAAAAAATATTAAGAGAATAATGGAGGAAGAAGAAATTTTTCTAGGTATAAAAAAAATTGAGAATGAATTCATACCTAATGTTAAGTTTTCAAATAACATAATACCTGTTTACCAACCAGATATACTTGCTAATGCTAACAAGGGTAATGGATGGCAAGGAAGATTATGTTGGGATATAAAATTTATTTGCACAATGAATAGAATTTTAATTTCAAAAAATAGAAACTACTTGGTTATTAAAAATTTAGGTGAATAAAACTTCTCAACTTAAAAAATAATTTAAACTATTGAATATTTAGATAAGTGTATAAATTCTTGCATAATAATCTTTTTATCTTCGATTTCTTTGGAATTATCGTATATCCTTTAAGAATAGTAATTAAAAAAATATAAAATAAAAAAAAACAAAATGAAGATATTCATAATAAAAAGTTAGATGATTGATAGAAAAAATTTCAAACTTTCAATAATCATTCCTTGTTACAATGAAAAAAAAACAATTCAGTCTATTTTAAAAAAAATAATTGAAAGTCTTAATAACTATAAAATTGTTGATTACGAAATTATCATCGTTGATGACTCCTCAGATGATGGAACAAAAGAATTGTTAAATGAAATAAAGAATAAAGAAAAAATGATTGTTTTTTTTCATGAAACAAATCTAGGTAAGGGGGCCGCAATTCAAACTGCAATTCAACACATAACGGGTGATATTACAATTATTCAAGATGCAGATTTTGAATATGATCCATATGATTATAACAAATTATTGCTTCCCTTTTTTGAAACAAATGCAGATGTTGTTTATGGTTCTCGATTTTTAGGTGGAGGTAAATATACTAGAATTCATTTTTTTTGGCATTATCTAGCAAATAAAATTTTAACTTTTTTTTGTAATTCATTGATAAATTTAAATTTGACTGACATGGAAACTGGGTACAAAGTTTTTAAAAGCTCAATTTTAAAAAGCATAATTCTTGAAGAAAAAACTTTTGCATTTGAACCAGAAATTACGATCAAATTATCCAAAAAAAGATGTAAGTTTTATGAGGTACCAATTACTTACAATGGTAGATCATATGAGGATGGAAAAAAGATTGGTTTAAAAGATGCATTTATTGCCCTAAAGGCAATAATATTATATTCATTTAAATCTTAAAATTATTTTTAAATAAAAAAATAAATCTAGCTAAAAGTATCTGTAATTTTTCAAAGATATTAATCGATAATTGCAATGGCAAGGTATCAAGGACATTTTAGGAATTAGAATATGTCGTAAGTGAAAAAATATATTGTCATTTATCAACTAATCATAGTTTTTAATTAAAGCAATTGATGGGGTTTCTTCAAAAATAGCAATAAGTCCCTCTAATTTTTTTGAATATTTTATATCTCTAATTCTTTTATCAAAATTTAGTCTATCTGTATTTATGACTTTCTCAAAATTTTTATCGACATTTACAATATAAATTGAATTAGCTCTCAAGCTTGAAGCATAAATAATATTAGTATTTTCAAAATTTACAACGCTGATTTCGCTAATGCCAATTGATGGGGTAAAATAAATTAATGGTTCATCAAAGCCATATTCAATATGAGATGATTTGAATGGATTGGTTCCGTCATAATTTATACCATATGAAGAGACTGGCCATCCAAAATTTGGCATTCTTTTATCTTTTAAATTATTTACATTTATTTCATCTCCCCCTTTTGGGCCATGTTCTGAATTTATAATAAATTCTTTCTCATATTGATCTTTATAATAAAATAATCCCTGTGGGTTTCTATGACCTAAAGAAACTATTTCATAACTTTGATTGTTTTTATCAATAGATATGATCTTACCTAATAAGTTTCCTATATTTTGAACTTTACTATCTGTTCCCATGTGGCCTATTGAAAATAACAATTTGTCATTTTTAAAATTAACAATTAAATATGTTTACTAAATAATTAAAATAGTTAAAAAAATATTCTTGTAATAATTATGTAATCTATGAAAAATTTATTAATTCAAATTAAAAAATTAATTTCTGAAAAGAAATTATTTAAAGCAATAATAAAAAAAATATATCCATATATAAAAGGTTTTTTTTTACTAATATTATTTAAAAAAAATGATTTTAAAATTTACGTACCAAAAAACAACATTGTAGATAATAAAGATCTACCACTTGTAGAAAAAATTTTTGAATCATATAAAATTATGAAATCAGAACAAAAAAATGCACCTGAAAAGTATAAACCTTCATCATTATGGCAAAATCATATTGATAAAGATTATTATTTTTTAATGGAAAGTTATAAAAACAATAATATACAAAATTTTTTGTTCTTTTTACAAAATTTTGGTAATTGGGATAAATATCTTGGAATTGAAAATCAGCATTTAATAAAAAAATTTTCAAAGAATATATTTCTAAAAAAATATTTATTACAAGAAACATTTAATGGCCAATTAAAATTATGGAAATATTTTAACAATGGAAGTGAAGATTTTCACGATTTAGATATGCCAAAGTTTGGCAACCAAAACGGTGCTTATATAAATAATAATTTTGTTGTAATAGGTAGTTTTTTCAATGAAATATATTCAAAAATTATAAAAAAATATTTAGATAATGGTAAACAAAATATTGTTGTGGATCTAGGTGGTGGGTATGGAAAGCTTGGGTATTATATTTTAAAAAATATAAATAAAACAACCTTTATAGATTTTGATATACCAGAAACATTAACTTTAGCTTCTTATTATTTATCAAAAGCTTTTCCTGAAAAAAAAATTTTTTTCTATGGTCATCAAAAATTCGATGAAAAATTAGTAAAAGAATATGATTTATTTTTTCTTCCTTCATGGGAAATTGAAAAATTAAAAGATGACACTGTGGAATTAACCATTAATAAAAATAGTCTAGGAGAAATGGAGCCTGACACTGCTTTTAATTATATTAATCAAATTAACAGAATATCAAAATATTTTATGTCTATAAACCATGAAACTTACAGAAATAAATTTGATAATAACAAATATTCTCTAATCAATTCAGAATATAATAAAAAAAACAATTTCAAAGAGCTACTTCGTTATCCTGATATCGGTCATTTAACTTATGAAAACAACAAAATAAATTTAGATAGTGACATTTTTTTCTATCTTTTCAAAAAGACAAAATAAAAAACAAATATTAATAGAATATCAAATTAATATTTTATATAGTTTTCTCTATAACTTCAGCGTTTTGAACAGAAATAATTCTATTACAATCTTTTAAGTTATCTGGGTTATGGGAAATAATTATTATTGTTTTTCTGTGGTGCATAGCTTTTATATTTTTAAGAATTATTTTTTCATTATCTTCATCTAGTGCATTGGTTGCCTCGTCAAAAATTAAAATATCTCTATCACTATAAATTGATCTTGCAATTGCGATTCTTTGTTTTTGTCCAGACGATATTTGTTTAATAGTAGATCCAATATAAGTATCTATTCCATTTTTTAATTTATCAACGAATTCATCCAGTCTAGCAAAAGTTATTGCTTCTTTTATTTCTATATCTGAGTACTCTTTGTCAGAGCCAAAAATAATATTATCCTTTAAAGTACCATCTATCAAAAAAGTGTCTTGGGATGCTATTGAAAATAAGTTTTGATATTTCCTAATTGAATTTAGATCATTAAGTTCATTACCATCAATGAATATTTTTCCCTTATTTTGTTTTATCAAGCAGGTTAAAATATTTATTAATGTAGATTTTCCAGAGCCGCTTTCACCAAAGATACCAATAATATCATGTTTTTTTATTACAAAGTTTAGATTTTTGATAACTTCTAAATTTTCATTATAACTAAACTGAATATTTCGAAGCTCAATATTATTTAGAAAACTTTTCGTCCTGCTTGTCTTATCATTTTCATTATATATATTTTGATTTTCAAGAGAGTCGAATTCTTTTATTTTTTTAGTAGAAATCTCTCCAAATTTCAAAGCTTGATTGGAAATAAAAATTTTGTTGAATGATGGAACTAATCTATAAGCTACAGCCAAATAAAAACTAATTGTAATTACAATATTATCATATTCGACACCAGAGAAATTTAAAAATAATATTACTACTATAAAAATTAAAATTATTGATTGTTCTAAAAGTGCTTTTGGGAAAGCGATTATGAAATTATTATTAGTGTCTACTTTTTGAAGGTTTTTAAGACTTGATTTAAATTCATTAAATATTTTTGAAATTTTTCCATAAATTATAATTTCCTTAATACTATTGATAAAATTATACTTTAAACTTATTAATGTTTGATTATTAATCACTCTTAAATTAGACCAGCTTCTAATTGAAGAATTTGTTTTTTTTAAAATTAAACCAATAATAGCTATAATTGGTAACAATACGATTAGTCCGTCAATGTAACCAAAAGCTATTATTAAAAAAATAATAGCAATAGAAATTATAATTTCACTCACCAGCCAAATAATTGGTCTGACAATGCTTACAGTATAGTTATTTACCTCAATTGATAATAAATTTGCAATTTTGGGTATCCCCTCCCTTAAGAAAAAAAAATAATTTTGATGCATTATTTTTTTTAAAATTCGTAAGTATAAATTGGTTCTAACTGAAAATATATAATTGAAAGTTATTTTATTTGTAAAAATAATGATTAGATTTTTAATCAAAAAAACTATAAAAAAAGCTATACAAAGCAATATAATAAAATTTTCATTAAATTGAATTTCATTAAAATCTATTAATTTTGAAATCAGTGTAATTTCATTAAGTGCCTCGGGTTTTAGCAGGAATGTTACAAAAGGTATAACGGAAGCAATACCAATCAACTCAAAAATTGCTTGTAAGATATATAATTGTATGATTAAGACAAATTTAATTTTTTCCTTTTTTGATATAATTTGCCAAAAATTTTTATGAAAACCCATTAATTTATATTCTAAAATTTATTTCTTTTTATATGTTTTAAATTGCTAATTGAAAAGATAAACATGGCCAAAGTGAAGTAATAAAAATAGGAACTCCAACCACCAAAAAAATTTGAAGATGGAGAAAGTGGAAAAAAATTAATGATTACTGAAGAAATACTTATGGATATCAAAAATACTTCTTTTTTTTTTAGCATATCTCTTTTTTTTAAAAACTGTAAACACTGATTTAAAAAGAATATTAAGCACATTAAGTAGAAACTAACTCCAATTAGACCAAGCTCACTTGCAATTTGTAAAAAAGTATTATGTGGATGAGTTGAGCAATAACCAACCTTACTATCATATCCATATTCTCTACAATATGATCTAAACCCTCTAGTACCCACTCCTTTAACAAAATTATTTTTAAATAAATAAATTGCTAATTTATAATGATTTTCATATTCCTTACTAAAAAAATACAGATTATATTTTTGGTTTTTTTCTTGAGCTATATTGTGTTTTTGATTGTGAAATTTATGATCAGTAATTTGATTATAAGTCTTTAAAAATATTCTATTTGTAGGATTTGTTTTTCCAATATTAAAACTCTTTATTAATAAAATTGATATAAAAAATAATAATAGCGAAATTATAATTTTTTTTCTTAAATATGGTAAAAATATCAAAAGAGATATTATAAAAAAAATTGTTAGAAAAAAAGAAGTTCTGCCTCCAGAAACAAAAATTACAAAAAAAGATAAAAAAAATAAAATTATGATGAATAAATTATTTTTTTTAAAATCAAAATTAAGATAAGCCATAAACCACAATAGAATAGGTAAAAATCTCAGGACAAAAGAACCTAAAATTAATTCATCACCAAAGATACCTGAAACTCTATTATATATAATTTCAAAGCCTAAAATATTTTTTCCATTTATAAATTGAATGATAGCATCAAGTAAAATTATAAAAAATAAGATAAAAATTATTTTTAAAATTTGATTATCTTTTGTATTTTGATTGTTATTAAAAAAAACTATTAAGATAAAAAATAGGAGTAGGAATCTTGCATACCCAAATCCTTTAAACATTAAATCAGGATAAGTATTTAAACTTGCTGACATAAATATAAAAATATGAAATAAAGATAAAAATATGAAAATGTTTTTATCTAAATGAACAAAATATTTTTTTCTTATAATTAATGATAAGACCAAGGCAGTAAAAATTAGAGAAAAAATTTCAGCTGTAAAAGTGCTTAAACTTAAAGAGAGGGGAATTAAAACAAATAATACTTTAAGAAATTTATCCTCTGTAATAAACATTATAGCTTTTTTGATAATTTAAAATTTGATCAAATTGTTTTTTTAAAATACTTAAATAAATGAGGGTTTATTTTAAATCTAAAATTACCAAAAAAATAGTTTTTATTTTCTATAGCGTATACTTCTTTAATTTTATTTGTATTAAGATTATAAATTAATGCAATTCTGTTATTTAAACCATCACCTTGATATGAGTGCCATGTTTCTTTTTCTATTCTAGAAAAGAAAACACCTCTATTTGGTTTCCAATTAATTGTAGTTTTATTAGATCCATTAACATCGTTATAAAAAGTTGTTCCAGAATTATTTTCTGGATATAAATATATAACACCTGACAATAATTTGTTGGGTGTATCATCATGTATAGGAAAATTACTATTTTTCTTTGTTACTATAATTGTAAAATCTGAATACTCGTATAGCTTAGTTTTTTTTGGATTAAGCTCATTAAGTATATCCATTGCAATTTGGAAATAATTTTTGTGAATTCTTTTTAAAAGATTTTCCTGAATAGAGCATTTTATAATTCCATCATTATTTATTTCATTATGAAAAACCTTAAAATTACTATCAAAATCATTACCTAAATTAACGTTACAAATATCTCTGAAATCTTTCTGATTCAAAAAATTATCAATAACTTTAATTTTATAATTAAGTCCATTCATTTATTTACTCAACCAATTTAATTTTTGTTAGATAATTATAAATTTCTTCTGCTTCATTATACTTACATTTTATTTTTTTTGAAATTTTTTCAATATCAGTTTTTCCATCACTATACTGTAAAAAATCTAAAATTAATTTTGTTTTGTTTTTAAATTTTCTTCCTTTTATATTTACTTCAGGATATAAATTCCTTTTTGTCAAAAAAGGCTCACAAATTACTTTTGTTTTTGGATAAATTGTAGATTGAATTAACTCTACAGACTCTTTCATAATATTGAAACTTTGTTCTAATGCTTTGACTGAAACAAAATCAAAATTATCCAATGATGTGTGATATTCGGGAAACTCATGAAATTTTGATCTACTAAAAGTTGTTATACCTAAATTTACACCCACAGAATTATACTGTCGTTCATCTGATCCTCTATTAAGGAAGTTTTGCTTAATATACTTGAGATTTTTATTTTTAAAGATTTTTTCAATTGAATAGTCTGAGGGAGAATTTTCATATTTTGATTTAATGAATGTATAATTTCTTAAATCACCAACACATGTAATGTTAAATCCACACAAAACATTATTTTTTAATTTTTTTAAGTTTTTATAAATATATGAAATTGCACCAATAGTTTCCGGAATTATAACAAATCTTATTCCATAATTTAGTTTTTTATTCTTAAAATAATCAATTAAAGACATTGCAACTATGGGTCCTGACAATTCATTATTTGCCATAGATGGATGACATAAATATGTGGAAATTAAAATTTCTTTATTTTTTTTCCCCTTGATAAAATATTCACCGTATTTTAAGCTTCCTTTATAATTAAATTTTGTATCAATCTTTACATCAAACAAAGAATTATCTTTATATTTATCTAGAACATTTTTTTTATAATTGTGGGAAACACAAAATCCCCAATTTTTTTTATAATATGAGGTTACATAAGGAATGGCAGTTGGTTGTTTTTTTAATGTAAAAATTTTTTTTAAAAGTTCTTTTTTTTTAATTCTTTTTTTATAAGGGATTGAAAAATTAACCAAGTGAAGATTATTTTTTTTAAAATCAATTATTTTTTTTTTCTTATAATCTAATACATATGCATTGTAGACATTCCACTCAGGAGGAATTTTCCAGTCAAAAACTTTTGTGCCACATTTAATTTTTTTTAGCTTTAAATCTGGTAATTTTTTTTTTATTATCTTTAATGATAATGAAATTCCATTGCCAGTTATACTTCTACAAATTTTAAAAAGTTTAAATTTCGCAAGATGGTGGTATTTGCTTACACTCATTGATATTTAGCAGTTTTCAGTTAATAATTTAAAGTATATATTATTTAAATTAATTTGCGATTAATAAAAAATAATTTTGCCAATCTTATAATTAATACAATGTATCAGTTTTTAATTAATATCCTCAAAGAAGTTAAATTATTTTTTTCTTCATTAAACATTTTATATGAAACAAAAAATGTAAAACCAAAAATTATTTTTTTTTCAGAAAACAAAGTATATCAAAAATTTTCAAAACCATTAATAGACGCGATATGTGCTGTGTACAATTGTAAGATATATTATTTAAGTATCAGCAAAGAAGATGAGATAGATGATTCAATAGTAAATAATTATTTTATTCACCCCCTATTGATTAATTTTATTTTTAAAAGAATTAAAGCTGAAAATATTTTTTTAACTATTACAGATCTAGGAAATAATTTATTAGAAAAAACAAAAAATATTGATAATTATATTTATTATTTTCACTCACCAGTTAGCACTACTAAAAATTACACTTCACAAGCTTTTGATCATTATGACGTTATAATGTGTAATGGGAAACATCAAATTGATGAAATTAGATCAAGGGAGTCCCTAAAAAAACTTACTAAAAAAAAATTGTTTCCATCTGGATACTTTTATTTTGATTATTTAATCAAAAACATTAATCAAAATATTAATAATGATGAAATACTTATTGCTCCATCTTGGAATAAAGATTTATCAAATTACATTAATGAAAATTTTATTGATTTAATAAATATTTTAATCAAAAAACAATATAAAGTCACTTTTAGACCTCATCCAGAACATTTTAAAAGATCAAAAAAAATCCTAAATGATATTAAAAATAGATTTACTAATGTGAATTTTAAATTTGATAAAAATACAGAAAATATTGAGTCAATGGAAAAAGCAAAATGTTTAATTACAGATAGTTCTGGTATAGCAATTGAATATATGATTGCTCTTAAAAGACCAGTTCTTTACCTTGATGAATATGATAAAATTCACAATTCTGACTTTCAAGATTATTCAAATTTAAAAACGATCGATCAAGAAATCAAAGAAAATTTTGGCTATTTATTTAAAAATAAAGATTTTAATAATATAGATTATATTATAAACAATTCTGAGAAGAAGTTGCAAAAAAATTTACCAGAATTAAAAAATTTTATTAACACTAATTACTTTAATTTTGGTAATACAAGAAACTTTTTAATTTCAAATTTAAAAGAAATTATTTAAAAAATTTTTTATTAATGACAATAAATTAAATGAATAAACTTGTAAAAAAAAAAATAGTCTATGTTGGCTTATCCGCAGATATTTTACATAAAGGTCACATAAATATTTTGAAAATTGCTAATTCTTATGGTGATGTTTATGTTGGACTTTTAACAGATAAGGCAATAGCAAGTTATAAAAATATTCCACATTTAGACTACGAAAAAAGAAAAGTGGTTCTAGAAAATATTAAGTATGTAAAAAAAGTTATTCCACAAAAAACATTGGATTATGTGCAAAATCTTGAAATTATTAAACCAGACTATGTAGTTCATGGAGATGATTGGAAAAAGGGAATTCAAAAAGAAACAAGAAAAAGAGTAATAAAAACATTAAAAAAATGGTCAGGCAAACTTATAGAACCGAAATATACTAAAAATATATCATCTACTTTGATTAAAAAAGAGATGTCAAATATATTTTCTCTTCCAGAAAATAGAGTTTCAAAATTGAAACGATTAATGCAATCTAAAGATATTGTGAGAATTTTAGAGTCTCATAATGCATTAACAGGACTAATAATTGATAAAATTAATATTATTAAAAATAAAAAAACTATTGAATTTGATGGTATGTGGTCGTCTAGTTTAACTGACTCTGCAACAAAAGGCCTACCAGATAACTCTTCACTATCTTTTTCAGCTCGTATTGCCTCGTTAAATGATATGATGGATGTAACTACAAAACCATTAGTATTTGATGCTGATAATGGTGGTCAAATAGAACATTTGTCTTTTTTAGTTAGATCTCTTGAAAGATCTGGAGTCTCAGCAATAATAATGGAAGACAAAGTTGGCCTTAAAAAAAATTCTTTATTCAAAAATCAAAAAGATACAAAACTAGACAAACCAAGTTTATTTGCCAAAAAAATAGCGAAAATTTGTAGTTCTAGGCAATCAAAAGATTTTATGGTTATTGCTAGAATAGAAAGTTTTATAGTTGGTAAAAGTTTGAGTGATGCTTTAAAAAGAGCTGAGATATATTCTAAGGCAGGTGCAGATGCTATTTTCATTCATAGCAAAAAAAAGACTCCTAATGAGATTTTTACTTTTGCTAAGGCTTTTAGAAAAAGCAAAAATTTCATACCTCTAGTATCAGTTCCTTCAACTTATTCGAAAGTTTATGAAAAAGATTTAATAAAAAATGGGTTTAAATTAGTAATATATGCTAATCAATTAATAAGAGCAGCTTATCCAGCCATGCAAACTATTGCACTATCTATTTTAAAGAATGAGAGAGCTTTTGAAGCAGATAAAAAAATTATTCCGATAAAAGAAATTATAAATTTGATTAAAAATGATTAAAGTTAATGCTTTAATTGATTTATTAAAAAAAAATAGAAGTAATTTTTTTACTGGAGTACCAGATAGTATTTTAAAAGAATTATCTAGAACTCTTCAAAAAAAAAATAAAAACAATCATATTATTGCTACAAGTGAAGGTTCAGCTGTATCGCTTGGAATAGGTCATTATTTATCAACTAAAAAATTACCAACTATATACATGCAAAATTCTGGATTATCGAATGCTTTGAATCCATTGATTTCTATAGCTCATAAAAAAGTATACTCGATACCATTAATATTAATCATAGGATGGAGAGGTTCACCGCTGATAAATGATGAACCGCAACACAATGTAAAAGGAGAAATTACAAGGCAAATTTTAAAACTACTTAATATTAAATATACAATTTTAAGAACAAACTCCGATCTTAAAAAATTTGATAAAAAAATTAAAATAGCAAAAAAAAATAATTCTATTGTAGCTTGTTTGATTGAACAAGGAGTTTTAGAAAAAAATGAAAAAAAAGATATTAAAGAAGATATCTATAAAGTTGAAAAAGAGTTTTTTTTTAAAAATTTACTTAAAAGTTTAAAAAAGAAAACAAAAATTATTTCTAGCACTGGATATAATTCAAGAGAATTAATCTACCTTAGAGAAAAAATTAAATCTAAAAGTAGTAAAGATTTTTATATGGTTGGTGGCATGGGTCATACAACGTCTGTTGCGCTTGGATATTCTTTGTTTAGTAAAAAACAAACGATTTGTATAGATGGAGATGGCTCATTATTAATGCACTTAGGTTCAATTAAAACAGCAGCAACATTTGCCAATAAAAACTTTAAATATATATTATTAAATAATAACTCTCATGACTCTGTTGGGGGACAAAGTACATATGCAAATAATATTGATTTTAAGGGATTTTCTAAAAGTCTTGGTTTTAAAAACTTTTACTCAATTAAAAATCAAAGTGATGTAAAAAAAATTTTAAAAAAATTTTTATCTCAAAATAATCTTGGTTTCTTGGAAGTAAAAATTTCGAGCAGTAAAATAAAAAAATTACCACGACCTAAAGATTTAATTAGAATTAAAAATGAATTTATGAAATAAATGATTGACTCTATTGAAGATATCAAGAAATTTATTGCTGATACAAATTTTAAAAAAATTTTTATTTTATGTGGAAAAAAATCTTTTACAAATTCTGGAGCAAAAAAAATTTTAAAAAATTTATTAAGTGATAAGGAGACAAAGTTTTTTTTTAAAAATTCAGAATTGCCAATTATTGAAGAATTAATAAAAATTATAAATGAAATTAAAAGTTTTAAACCTCATTTAATCTTGGCCATAGGTGGTGGTGCTGTGATAGATTATGCAAAAATTGCTAATGTAGTCGATGTTAGGTCTGATTTACCAGATTTAATTATTAATTATTCATATCCATTAAAAAAAAAATATACACGACTTGCTGTTATTCCCACAACTGCTGGTTCTGGGGCTGAGGTAACATCAAATGCTGTTATTTATGTTGATAATATAAAACATTCATTTGAAAGTGAGATGTTAATACCTGATAATTTTTTTTTAATTCCAGAATTTTTAATTTCTGCACCCTCAAAAATAAAAGCTTCCGCAGGATTCGATGCTATTGCACAAGCATTGGAGTCATTGATATCAAAAAAGTCTAATGATCAAAGTGTTGAATACGCTTCTAAATCACTAAGAATTTCGTTAGGGAGCTTTATTTCTTTTTTAAATAATCCAAATTTTAAAAATGCTTCTGAAATGAGCATTGCAGCAAATTTGGCTGGAAAAGCTATCAGTATTTCAAAAACAACTGTGCCACATGCAACCTCTTATCCTTTTACATCATTATTTGGTATCAGTCATGGACATGCTGTTAGTTTGTTTTTTGAAAAATTTTTCGATTTCAACTATAAAAATTGAAATAAGTCAGAAACGTCATTCAATTTAAATAAAAGATTTAATTTAATTTTTGAATTATTAAATGTAAGAAATATTAATGATTTCAATTCAAAAATATCAAACATAAAAAAAGAGGCAAAACTTGAAGATAATTTATTCAAACTTAAAATTAACATTGAAAAAAATTCTAAAAAAATTATTGAAGGAATTAATTTATTAAGATTAGGAAATAATCCTATAAAAATAGATGGCAAAGATATTTACAAAATAATTTCAAATAACAACAATATACTTTGAAAGATTAATTATTTTTTAAAAATAACTACATAATCATCAATTAATCTAAAAAAAGATAAATTAGTTAAATAAATATTGAATTTAAAAAAGAATATTGTACTTTTAATTAATGCAAAATTTTACATTACTTTTATTTTCATTTTTAATTACTACTACTTCTACTGCTCATGCTTATATTGATCCTGGTGCTGGGGTATTTATATTGCAGGCAATTATTGCTTTTTTTGGAGTTGTGGTATTTTATTTAGGTTATCCAATTAAAATTATTAAATCATTTTTTAAAAAAAAAGATAGAAACATAGATAGTAAAGAAGTCTCAAAAGATAAAAAATCTCACTAACATGTTATGTGACAAAGATTCAGATTCATTTCTAACTAAAGGTAATCTTTTTTTATTTTCTCTTTTATTTACTTTAAATTTTTACTATGAAAAATTTAGTACTTATGAATCAATTAGTTTCAAAATAAAAATACCAGAAATTTTATATTTACTAGTTTTTCAAATATGTATTTTTTTTATAATAAAAAAATTTTTGAAAATAATATCAAACACTAAATTATTAAAACTAATAAATTTGTGTTTAAAAAGCTGGTTATTAGTTATATTGATTCAAACTAGTTTTTTTTTCTATGGTAGTTTGAGTTTAAATGATTTTTTAGAAATATTTTTTTTTAAACTAGGACTTAAAAATAACACTATTCTAAAACCTTTAGCTATTATTTTTCCATATGCTATATCTTTATTTTTTTTATATTTTTTGAATGAAAATAAATATTCTTTAATCAAATTCTTAAAGATAACTACGTATGTTTTTTTAATTTTTTTTTTTTATAGAGAAATTTTTTTATATCCAGATAGTTACTTTGACAATGCTATAAAAAAAAGCCCCCTCACAGAACCTAAAATTAAAATTAATGAAGAAAATACTATTACACTATGGGTTTTGTTTGATGAATATGATCCAAATTTTATAAATGAACTAAATTTGAAAAATAACTTAAAATACTTCAATAGTATAAAAGAGGAGTCTCTTTATTTTGAAAATATTATTCCTAATTCAAAACAATCAAAATTCTCTATGATGGGAATTTTTACAGGTTTTAATTTTCAAAACATAAAAATTAAAAATAAAGAAATTTTTCTTTTAAATAATAAAAATGAAAAAATGAAGTATGATTTTAAAGAGACTATATTTCAAAAATTGTTGGATAAAAACTACAATTACGCAATATTGTCATCGGTACTTAAATACTGCACGGTATATTTTAAATCTTATGATTTAAATAATTGTTTTGAATTTAAAGATAATATGAAATTTTTGACACAATTAAGCATATTAAATTTAGAAAATTATAGAGGAATTATTTTTCACTATCCTTTGTTAGATTATATAAATGCTTTTATCAAATTATCATATAACAAAGAAATAATGAGAGATAATAAGAAATACTATCAAACGTTAATAGATCTTAATGAAGAATTAAAAATTAATGATTTTGATGGAAGAAATTTTGTAACTTTAAATAAAATAAAAAGTTTAATTAATACAAATCAATATTCATTGATATTTGCTCATATCAATATTCCTCACTTGCCTTCCAAATTTAGTCAGGAAAAATTTAATATTAATTTGAAAAATGATGACACGTATAAAAATTATATTTTAAATTTAAAATATAGTGATTTAATTTTTAAAGAACTACTAAAGTTGCAAAAAGAAAATAAAAAAATTAACCTAATTGTTTCATCTGATCACTGGTTTAGAGAAAAAGATATGCAATCAAAAAAATACTATCCTAGCTTATTAGCTATAAAACTAAATGATGAAAAAAATTTTTTTAAAGTAAAAAGAAATTTTAATGCAAGTGTTATGTATGATATTTTAAATAGTGTTATAATTAATCAATCAAAAACACACCAACAAATTATAAATGACTTATCAGAAGCAGAATATTCTGAGTCTTGCTACGATAAGATTTGCCTAAATTAAAATTGTATAAAATTTAAACTAATTTTTTTATTTTGTTTTTTAAAATCAGATAATATTGATTTAGTTTCCCCATCTAGTTTTGACTTTTTAATTTTTTTTTTTTTTATCAAAAAAACATTGTGACTTGTTTTGCTTTTTTGGTAAATATCAGAATATGCATCACTAAATCCATATAAATAAATTTTTGACGGATTTACTTTTAGAGCTAACTGTAAAGCGTAACCAATTGCTAAAGGTGTTTTTAATTCAAATATTTGTTTATCTTTAATAAAATTATTATCTCCAAATTTAATATTGGCATTAAAAATATTTTTGGGGATCTTTTTTATACTTTTTTTATTTAACATGTTAAATGGCAAAAGATATTGTTTATTCTTATCATAAGAATTAAAATCTGCAGCAATTCTTAACGGATGAGATGCTACATGAATATCGCAAAAATTTTTTTCAATTTTGTTTATATTATTAAGGGAAATAACGTAAAGATCATTTTTTTTTATATAATGAATTATTTTATCTAATTTGTTTTTTAAATCATCTTTAGAACCTATTATCAATATATCTTTATTTTTTTTACCTTTTAAGAAATCAAAATTATTTTTAAATTTTTTTGAGTTTTTGTTTAACGCTAAGTATAATTTATTTATTTCAAATTTTGATGAGGATGTTTTTAAATTTTTTAATACTTCTAATACATTATTTCTATATTCTACAAATGGTTTTCCTGTTAATAGTAATTGTACATAAGTTGGGTGAATTTTATAATCAGCTGCTATTTCATAAATTTTATTTGGTCCCCACTTATATTTTTGTTTCATTACTTTAAATTTATTTATTAATTTTTGATCAATTTTGTTGAAATTATTTTTTTTTAACTTTTTTAATAATTCCTCAGTAATTGTATTGCCAGCTCCTCTTCCCATGCCTGTTAAAGTGCAATCTAACCATCTAGCACCTGATGAATTGGAAATAAGTGTATTTTTAAGTGCAAGTTTTTTATTGTTATGTGCATGAATTCCAATATCTCCATGCCAAAATTTTTTTATTTGTCTTACCATCATTTTAAAATCATTAGGTTTCATTGAGCCTAAACTATCTGCTAAATAAAAAACATCAGGATCCAATTTTTTTATTTTTCTACAAATACCCTTTAATTGACTTTTTCTAATTTCTGATATTTGCATCAAATTAATCATTATTTTTTTACTATTTAATTTAATCTTTTTTGTGAAAAATAAAATTTTTTCAATTTCTTTTGCATGACAAGCTATTCTTATAAAACTAAGCTTTTTTGATTTTAAAATTTCTGAAAAATAGTCAATAATTTTTTTATTATTTTTATATTTAACTATATCTGAACCATTAAACATTACACCAATCGAAGTATGTTTTTGAAATTTAAGTGAGTTTATAAATGACAGATCTGAATATGCTGCAATTCCTTTGTTTCTTATTTCGTCAAAAAACCTAAAACCTATTTCGATATAGTTTATATTATTTCTCTCTACGAATTTAATGTATTCATTAATTAAATTATTTGAAAATAGCCAGTTATTATAGTAGCCACCATCTCTTAGTGTGCAATCTAGAATATTTGTTGAAAGTAACTCTCTTTTCTTAATTAATTTCATTTTTAATAATTGAATTAAATTTTTTGTTATCCATATCTTTTGGCATTATTTTGTTTATGTAAATTTTTGTAATATTTTTCCATCTTTGATCACTTTTAAATATTACATATTCAAAAACTCTTTTTATTTCATCTTCATAATTATATGAAGTCCAAAATGGACCTTTTCTACCTATTTTTTCATAATACCCAAACGCTCTTGACTTTATAACATTGGTAAATGGTCTATTAAATAAAAACCCTGATCTTCCACCATTAGAAAGATTTTCAATTGCTAACGTAGAGTCAATTGTCAAAATGTATTTATATTTATTTAAAATTTTATAAGTTTTTCTTCCATAAAAATTTTTAATGAATTTAAACTTATTTGGAATAATTTTTTCATAATATTTTTTTTCAAAAAATCCATCAGATAATGCTGCATTTTTTCCTAAGATGTTTAATTTTAAATTATTTTCCTTACAAAGTTTAGAAATAATAAAAAACAATTTTTTTTCATTTTTAATAAAATTATAAGTGGGAACATTGTTTACTTTTAGTGTAGAATATTCCTTTAATTTATAAGAAGAAATAAATAGAACTTCTTTTTTTTTGTTCAATACTTTTGTATTATTTATTGATAAGTTATTTTTGAAAGAACCAATTACAAAGTATTTACCATCAATAAATCTTTTAAATTTCTTTCCATATGCAGAATTAAAAACTAACATGTAATCAACTTTAAATTTTTTTTTATTCTTCTTATTAGTAGCTATTTTGTCTCCAAATAAGTCTCCCCACTCAGTAGTTATTGCACTTTGAATAAACATTGTTTTGACACCTGTTAATTTAGACAACTCATAAAATCCAATATAGTTATGAATGGCAGTAATTATTAAGCGAGGTTTTGAAAAGAGTACGTAATTTTTAATATAATTTTTAGAACTTAGATCAAATTCAAATAAACATTTAATTATAACATAAAAATTATATTCTTCCCCTCTTCTATAGAGAATATTGTAGTCTTCCTCATTGTAATAAAATTTAAGTGGGTCAAAAATACCATCAATCAACAAAAGGGATTTAATTTGTGGTTTGGCAAATACCCATTTTGATTTTATAAAAAATTTTTTAATAAAGCTAATCATTGGTTTTTAGAAAGTAGAAAAAATTAATTTACAACAAACTTATTTTAATTTAATAATTTATTTTAGATATTAGAACAATAAAAAAATCAAATACTGACTAAAATA
>Ga0181553_10001830_pt1 | contig 18968 bp, 12 predicted proteins | sample 011ome_17_FD_133753 | JGI IMG/M metagenome (GOLD analysis project Ga0181553, IMG submission 133753) | Coastal salt marsh microbial communities from the Groves Creek Marsh, Skidaway Island, Georgia - 011502XT metaG (megahit assembly) | ecosystem: Environmental > Aquatic > Marine > Intertidal...
GACTGGCGTGGCATTCCTGAAGCGTCTGTCCATTCATTCGTCGACGCCGACGTCGAGGATGTGGGTAGCGCCGAGGATGCGTGTGATGAACCCGTCGTCGTCGTCGTCGTCGTCGTCGGTGTATGGCGCGCGAACGCGCACGGCGATGGTGGTGGTGGCGAGACGACGACGACGAATCGATGTCGATGTCGATGTCGATGTCGTGACGGCTGGCGGCGGTTGGGTTCAATGTCAACGCGCTCGCGCGGTGCGCGCGTTCGCGGCGTCGTCGCATGGACGAGATGGGTGGGATGATGACGACTCTGCGTCGTCGCCGTCGTCGTCGTCGCCAGGGCGAGGACGGAGGAGTGCGTACGGTGGGACGGAGGATGCGGAGGATGGACGCGGCGGCGGGCGAAGCGGCGGGCGAAGCGGCGGTTCGAACACGAATACCAATGCGCGTCGTTCGTGGTCGAGCACGCGCGATGCGCGGTATAATAAATTAGAAAATAAGACGCAACGTCGCGCGGCGGGCGATAAGGCTGGTTTGAATGAGAATGATGGGTCGATGAAGGGATTTCGGGCGGTGGATGCGACGACGTTGATGCGACGCACCGAGGCGGCGGAGCGGAGGCGACAGGGATCGGCGGCGAATTCGCGTGGGGATGGTGAGGATAAATATTGGGGTGTGGATGAGGAGCTTTCTGGTTGGGCGCGGTTGATGGGTGAGACGCCGAGTGTGGATGCGCGAAAGAAGAAGGCTACCGCGGCGAGCGACGACGACGTCGGTCCGGGGGAGACGACGGCGGCGTCGGATACGCGTGCTGGAGGGTATAAGCGCGGCGGTGAACGACCGTGGGAAATATCTCGACGTAAGCGCGAGGCTAAAAAGGCTGAAGACGATGCACGTGCGCGGTATGAAGGTCGATTTTATGGCGACGAGGACGCGTCTCGCGAACCCATGAGCGCCTTTGCGCGCGCGGGCATGCCTGAACGCGCCGTCGTCGCCATGCGCGAAGCGGGTTTGAAGCGCACGACGGAAATTCAACGTTTGGCGTTACCTGTGATTTTAGAGCAAAAGAATGTCGCGATATTAGCCGAAACAGGGAGCGGGAAGACGTTTTCCTACTTGTTGCCAATTTTGGCGCAAATGACCGAGCCCGGTCGCCGCGGGACCAAACGATCGGGGCGGTGTTGCCCAGCCGCCGTCGTTCTCGTGCCCAATGTTGAGCTAGGGAAACAAGTGACGTATTCAGCGCAGCTTGCGGCGAGTTGGTGCACGAATGAAGGTCTACCAACGCCGCGAGTGTTTTCGTTGGTTGGCAAGGAGAAGAAGCTCGTGAAACCCGCGGCTAAGGGGGTGAAGAAAAAGTCAACCACCAAGGCGGGTAAATCGACAAAATTAGACGGTGACGTCGAGGCGATACCTGAGTTTCGAACTGCGGATATTTTAGTGTGCACGCCAGCGCGTTTACTCAAGCTCATCAAAGAAGAGTGGGTGTTGCTCGGTCGGCTGTGTCACGTCGTCGTCGACGAAGCGGATGAAATGTTGTCGAGCGGTTTTGGCGCCGACGTCGCCGAGCTCATCTCGATGACGTACTCAGGAAATGGTGTGAATAAATTTGATATTCCAGTGCAGTATATATTCGCGGCAGCGACGATGCGCGAGGCTCAGCCCCTTTTAGAGGCTTTCCCAGGGGAGTTGGAGTGGATTTCAACCACGCAATTTGGACGCGTGCACCCGCAACTGGAAGTGCGTGTGGACGACGTCGCCGGCGAAGATGCCAAGTTTAATGCCTTGATTCAAGCGCTGGCGCGACGTAAACGCTTCAAGGCTTTGATTTTTGCGAATTCTCCCGAAGAAGCGGATGAACTTGTCACTAAACTTGACGAAAGCGAAATCACCGCCCTCGCGTTTCACGGTAAAGCCAAGGAGCGCGGCGTCGTGCTCGATGATTTCATATCGGGTGATTTAGCCGTATGCGTGTGCACCGACCTCGCCGCGCGTGGGATTGATTTTCCAAAGCTTCATCACGTGGTGCAATACGGTGCGGCGCCATCTATGGAGATGCATCTTCATCGATGCGGGCGGACCGCTCGCACCGGACAAGAGGGCCCGTTCTTCGTGTCGTGCGTCGTGGATTCGAAAAATGAAACTGTCGATGCGGATGTCGCGCAAGCGCTCGGACTGAAGCGACGTTACGATCGCGCCTCAGCCGCTGCCTCATCGCCGGAAGTTGTATAGATATATAATTGTTTGTGATTTTTACAGCGAAGAAAACAATGTTTAAATAGTAGTCTAACGAGCCCCAGCGGCGGCTTCAACGCGCGCCTTTGGTTGCGTCCATTGCGCGCCGTGAAGGTTCTGGAACTCAACTAGAGAAGTCTTCCCGAGGCACTCACCGAATAACGTACCCGTGCTGCAGCCAGTGACGCGAACGGCGACGTAGTCGCCCGGCTTAATGTCTTGCGACCCACTCACCGGCGTGGTTTCGTCCCCGACGTATTGGCCAACTTGCGTCTTTTCAAACACCACCCACTTGGAAGTGTCCGTTCTGCCAGTGAATTCATCGGGATTCTTCTTACTCGGGCCTTCGACGATGACGCAGTGGGTGGAACCGATTTCTAACTCTTGCTTGATTGCCGCTTGCGCTCTAAAGGCGTCGATGACTTCTTGAAGACGGCGTTGCTTGACGTCTTCGGGTACGTCATCCTTTTGATGACGCGCCGCCGCTGTTCCCTCACGTTCGCTGTATGCGAACATGAATGCTTGCTCATAACCAATTCTGGTCATCAAAGACACGGTGTCTTTGTGATTTTCCTCGGTTTCGCCGCAAAAGCCGCTGATGACATCCGTGGTGATTGCGCATCCAGGAATCATCGTCTTGACGCGTTCAATGAGCGCAATGTACGACTCACGCGTGTAACCTCGAGCCATGCGTTCGAGAGTCTCTGATGAACCGCTTTGGCAAGGCATGTGCAGGCACTTGGAGACGTTCGGACGATCGCGAATCACCTTTAAGACGTCGTCGGGGAAATCCTTGGGGTGCGGCGACGTAAATCGAATGCGCATTTCCGGATCAATCGCCGCCACCTTGTCGAGCAATTCGGCGAATTGAATAGTGCCTTCACGCTTACGTTCGGCATCATATCTCGACGCAAATCCATCGGCGTATCCAGCGAATGCGGACCCACTGGCGCTCGCTAAGCCCTCCGTTGAGGCACTCGCGACGGCGGCGATGGGGTCAGTGTCCTCGCCGCGCAGTCCACTCAAAAAGTCAGTCTGTGCGTGCACCGGCGCGGCATACGAGTTGACGTTTTGCCCGAGCAACGTCACCTCCTTCACACCTTGCTCACTTAACAAGCGCACTTCGTACAAAATAGACGCCAAGTCGCGCGAACGTTCGCGTCCACGCGTATACGGCACGATGCAAAACGCGCACGCGTTGTCGCATCCACGCATAATTGTCACAAATGCACTATGCGACCCGGCTTCGCGCACGGGAATAATATCTGCATACGTTTCCTCCACGCTCAATTGCACATTCATCGCCTTTTCGCCCGTACCGACGACGGCTTCGATTAAATTAGGCAAGTCCCGGTACGCGTCTGGCCCGGCGACGATATCCGCCAATCGATCCGCCTCAAGCAACTTTTCCTTCACGCGCTCCGCCATACATCCCAGAACCCCAACCACAGGTTTTTCCATCTTCTTCTTACCATTCCCTAGCGACCGAAAATACGCCAATCGCTGCCAAATCTTCGCCTCTGCTTTATCCCGAATCGCGCACGTATTAATCAAAATAACATTCGCCCCATTCACATCCTCCGTCGCATCATACCCAGCATCCTTCAACACCGACATCATCACCTCACTATCATTCACATTCATCTGACACCCATACGTCTCCACGTACACCTTCTTACGCCCGCGCGCCGCCGCGCCCGCGCTCGCGTCCTCCCAGCCGTCGACGCCCGTCGACGCCCGCTTCCCTTTTAAATCCTTCACCGAGCTCACGTGTGCGCCGCCGCCCGGACCCACGCCGTGCGCGCGAATATTCATCGACCTCGTGCGCGAGCGATTCGCGCCGGCGCGCGCGTGCGAGGGCGCGCGCAGAGCGTTCGAACGCGCTGACAATGCGTGAGCCGCCATGAGGTTTATCCTCGCGCTTTTAAGCGCGTGTGTTGTGCGTCGCGGCGTGCGCGCGAGACTGCGGTGGCGTTCGGGGAGAGAATACGACTCACGGTGCGTCGATGGCGCGGGCGGTCGTGCGCGCTCGGCGGCTTCGTCGTCGTCGGCGTCGCGTTGTGATGGACGTCATCGCCATGGGGCTTGAGGTCAAGTACATGACATAAAAATACAGTTCGGACATACGGATCGTAGTGTGTGAAATATAAAGGGATGAGCTATTATTTGAGACGTCAGTGTGCGACGCCTCGCGCGCGCCATGGACGTCGCCGCTGCGCTCGACGCCGACGACGCGGTGGCGGACGAGCTCAAATGCGATCTTCTCGCGCTGTATCACACGTTTGCCGACGAAGATAGACTCGCGTACAGCCATGCAGAAGGATTAGAGGATGATGATGCCATGATTCGCATCACATTTGATGCATCGCCTCGCGCGGCTGCCTCACGCACGGATGACGTCTACGTCAAAGCAACGATAGAATTAGACGTGCGTAATGATGGTTCATACCCTGTGTCATCGTCTGTGCGCGTGCGCGTGATTGATGATCGAGGATTGAGCGACGCGCGCGCGGCGGCGTTGACGTCGACGCTCGCCGACGTCGCGGCTCGATGTCGCGCGTCGCACGAATACGCATTGACTTTGATCTGTACCACCGCTCGAGAGGTGATGGACCAGTGTAACGCACCGTATGGGACGTGTGCGTTTTGTTGCGAAGACATGCGAGGCGCGCGTGAGGGATGTGGGAGGGTTGACATGTGTTGGCACGCGTTTCACGCTAAGTGCTTTTCGACGTGGTACGCATGGCGCGAGCGTGAAATTGAAGAGGAACTCGCGCGTGCGAAAGAGTACCCGCGTGGGAGCGAAGAGGCGATGAAAATTGAGGCGCAGGCGGTGCATTTGTGTCCGGTGTGCCGGGCGGTGGTGAGTAAGGAGGACGCGGAAAAGTTTAACGCGCGGGCGGGACGTCGAGTCGAGGAGGAGGACGAAAAGGAGGAGTTTCCGTCGTCGTCGTCGTCTAAACGAGAGCTATCTCGCGCGTTAAATGCCGATGCGCGATCAATACTTGAAAACCTACGTGTAAAATTTAGAGATGGGTTGCGAGTGCAAGATGGCAAGGGTGGAATTATCGACGAGCGCGCGAGCGGGGGAGGCGTCGTCATCGACCAATCGACAACGTTTACGCGGCCTACGCCGAGTGTCGCTGCTGCTACCGGCTCCGGCTCTATAGTGGACCCACCTCCTGTGCGTTCAACGCACGCAGCGGCGCGACGTCCGAGGAAAGATTCATCGTGGCTCGCGCGGGCGGCGGCGCACTCGGCAAAGACTCTGGCGGATGGGGAAAGCGTCGAGCGACCGATGACGCAGAAATCCTCGGCTTCGGGCGCGACGCCACGCGGACGTGGGCGAGGACGAGGCGGCGAAAAACTCGCGACTGCGAACCCGCAGCCTCGGTCGTAGAAGAATAGTCTAGTCAAGAACTAAGAATAGCATAGCAAATAGCAAACAACACTCGCGCCGCCGTCTATTTTTGTCCCGCTCACCTTTTAAAAGCCGCATTATCCCGCACGGTAGATGACGAGCGTACGCATCGGTATCGACCGCGCGTCGTGCGCGACAAATGTCCTCATTAATCGCCACGCAGAAGTCGGGAGACAGAGGGATACGCTGATTTATGCTCCCTCTGGAGCCCGTGAGCAAACATTTGGCCAACAAGTCAAATGCGGCGGCGGCGGCGAAGACGCCGGCGAAGACGCCGGCGGTGGTGTCCGTGATACGCTCGCATGGAGAGAGTTCAAATCGAAACCCGCAAACGTCATCGCCGGTATAGATTTGATGGCTATGGATAAGTGCGCTACGCGGTCCGGGATCACAAACTCGAGAGAGGTTTCAGAGTTCCGCCGCTCAAACGCGCCCATTCGACTTAAAACGGGCGAACGCCGCAGCGTGGATCCAGTCATCGATACCTCGGTAACATTTGGGCGTCCAAGTCACCGCAGACTCGATGAAGAAATTCGTTACGCGCAGTGCGATCCGGGTACGACGATTTCATCGCTTATTCAGGGCGAATTTGTGCACGAGTGGTATAATGAGCGTGTGGCCGCTCGTCGCCGCGTCGCCGAAGACGCGAACGCGGCGCGTCCGCGCTCGAGCTTGGCGTCCGCGCGTCCACCCAAAGACGCAGCATTAGCTGCACCCAGCGTCGATCCAAATAAAAAGATGCAAAGGTTCTTGAAAGTGAAATCAAAAGTAGCTGCTATGGGATTCTTTTAGGCGACGATGCTGGAAGACCGCCGCGACATGATTTGTCGAGGAGGCACGCAACACGACGCCGCGCTGGCATTCGTGTCATATTCGACCTCTGTGGTCTCAAATATATCATTGTTCTCGGGTGCACTGGATTTCTCAGGATCAGAGCACACCGAGTGGAAATCGATGTCTTCAGTGTCAGCCGAAGTCGACGATGCGGAATCCGCCGCCGCGGGCGTCGCCGTGGACGCCGCCGCGGGCGCCGCCGCGGACGCCGCCGCGGACGCCACGCGTGCATCCCTAGCGCGACGCTCCGCCTCCATCACCGCTACGTACCGCTCCACGACTTTTGGGTACAACTCAAACTTTTTCGCTATGGCATTGGTTAAGACTTTCTCGAGAATGCTCCCGATTCCAGTCATTTTTATAGTACATTCTAGTTTGAGCGTCAACGCGCAGCTATCGCCGTCGACGCTCTTGCACCGAATTACACCGCGAATGGTGCTATTCTTGGGACTTAAAAACGTACTGTACGACGTTAAACTCGCTTCGTACAAGTACGGCGCCGTGGATTGCTCTTCATCGACGCGAAAATCATCGAATGTTTCAATCAAACCTTTACCCGCGCCTCCGCTCGACGCTCCGACGCCGAGCGCCTTGCGCGCCAAATACGGTAATGTTACATTAGGAACCGTGCGCACGACGTATCTCGCGCGCGTTGATGCCCTATCACGCTCATATAATGGTAAACTGCTGTCTAGATCGCCAAAAACGGCGCGTTCACACGCCATGAACACCGCGCTCGTGCGCGCGCGCCAGAGCGTCTCTGCGCGCAGCGCCAGCGTTGGCGTTTCAAACGTCACCTTAACCATGCCGTCCGTGCGTCGCGCGCGCCGCAATTGCGTCGATGTGTGCGCTACGTGACGCGTTCGCGTCGCCAGCGCACGGCGGTCGTCGCACGCGACGCGTCGAGGTTTGGCGAGCGTCGTGACTCTTCGTCTCCCAAATTTTGTAACTGACATTCGCGCGTCGAGTCCAACGCGAATGTTCAACTCGACGACGCTGGGGACAACCTCGCCGGATCACGAGGCGAACGCCGCATGTGCGGAAACATCTTCATCACGCCGTACGGCGCGGGTAAGAATCGAATAAACCAAAACTGTACCAACGCTTTAAACATCGCGGCGACGATACCTGTGGCGACGACGCGGTCGCCCCACACCATGACGCCGTCAAACGACCCGAGACTAATCGCCATTAATCGCGGTGGTGGCACGTACGCCCCGAGTTTAGCGAGGGCCTTGGCGTTGCCATGGTATTTAATGCGCGTAGCGACGTATTCGGCTTCCCAGTGGGCGTAGGAGGCGAGCATGTGCTCGGGAGGTTTGCTCGCGACGTCGCCGACGGCGTAGACTCGGGACTCGACGCCGATGACTCGACGCGTCGATGGATCGATGCGTATGCGACCGAATTGATCGAGCGGAACGTTTAGCGTGGCATTCTCACTAGAATCATCGGTAGCACGCTTCAAAAACTCCGTGGCGGGCTTGGATCCGATAGCCATGAGCACGTAGTCGCCACGAATGACATTTTTATTCGCGACGCCGATGAACGCGTTCTCGCCGTCTCGTTCATACTTTTGTCCGACGTACACCTTTACCCCGGACTTAATCAACGCCTTGGTGACATATGATCCAATGTGATCTGGTAACGTGTCGAGTAATCGCTCTCCGGCGTGTAATAACACCACGGATGATCCATTATTGGCTTTCGTCGCTCGAGCGGCGAGCTCGGCGGCGAGCTCCACGCCGACGACGCCTCCTCCAACGATAATCGTCGTCGTATTCCCGCGAACGATGCTCGCCCGCGCCTCAGCGTACGCATCCATCCGCCCTTGCATGGTCATTTCCAGCCCAACGCCAGAAGACTTGATCACACCCGCGTACACGCTCCCCGTAGCGATGATGAGCTCGTCGTACGCCAGTCGAACATCCTCCATCGATGAACGCTCACCGCGTATAATCACGCAATCATCCCGCACATCAATCTCTCGACCGCGTGTACACGTAAATTTCACCCTCTTATCCTTGAAAATCTGTGCATACGGCACCATGATGGCGCGTTGGGCGCGCGTCGCGGCGTCCTCTGCAAACGTCGACGTCGACATCGGCCGCGCGCCCGCGAGCGCCGCGAGCGTCCCCGGGACAAATTCAAAATATTCCTTCCCATCAATCACCTCCACGTCGCAGTGCGCGCGTAAATCAATCGCAGCTTGAACGCCGGCGAAACCTGCACCGAGGACGATCACCTTGCGACGCGGCGTCGATGATGACGCGTAGAGCTTACGTTTTCTCAGCCACAACGCGAGCGCGAGCGCGAGCAGCGCGACGCGCACATGCGCAGACATGGCGTCGTTCAGCGCGTTCGCGCGCGCGCGGACGGTGTCTGCAATGACGACGGTGCGTTCACCCGCGCGCGCAGCGGGCGATGCGCGCTCGGAAGGGGCGAGCGTGCGGGACGCAGAGGCACTCAAAGCACACTGTCGCTGCGCCGGGACACGCGGACGTTGCGCGTCGATGCGCGAGGGTTTGACGCTGCGCGCGCGAGGGAATGGATGTGCGATGAACGTGCCGTGCGCGAGCGATGGTACGCGCGCAATCATCGACGGATGGGCGTCGATGAGTGGGGTGAGCTCGCGCGAGGACAGTTGGTTGACGCGCGTTTCGCGCTACGACTGTAATCAATTCAAGTTCTAGTGCTGCTATGAAGGACTAATGATAACAACGACGATAATGACAACGATACAATGCGCTGCATGCAATTCATGCATCATGTTGGTACAAGATTGGGATTATGGATCGACGAGAAGGGGCGACGCTTCAGAACGTCGACGGTGGAGGACATCCGTCGGCGTCGCACGGGAGGGGATATTCATCTCACGCACGACGTCGCGCAAGCTCAACGCCTTGGCCACAATCGTTTCAACTTCTTCGAGCGATCGACCTTTGGTTTCAGGGACATAGAGGTAGACGAAAATCACGGTGAGGAACAACGAGCCGGCGCAAAATCCAAACGTGACTCCGATGCCCGGGCTCGCCATCATTGCGGGTAAGAAACGCACGGTGATGATGGATAAAATCCATGAAAACACTGCATTTAATGCGACGATAGTGGAACGAGATCGCAAGGGCGAGAGTTCGTTCGAGACCGTCCAGCTCAAGGCCCAAAACCCAATGTGGAAGCCGACGGCGTTGGCGAAAATGGCGAAATCTGCTGCTGCGGCGAGCGAGCCTTGAAGGACTTGAAAAGACACCGCGGGGGTTTCGATCCACGTCAAGCCATCGAAAATAAACGATAACGTCGTCGTCGCCATGAGTTGAATGCTTGTACCGATGAGTAGCATCCTTCGTCGACCAAAGGTTTCGAGCCAAATCGCGACAAAGAGCGTGACGAGAAGCCTCACAAACGCCAAACCAGTCGTCATGCTCGTCGCTCGAATGGGCGCGTGCCCAGTCATTTCGAACATGTGCTTCATAAAATACGTCAGCGATGGGGCGCCGGAAAGCATGGACAAAATGCTCAATCCAAAGGCGACGTACATGGCGCGTCTAGTCCCGGTTTGATTGAGCGTCGCGCACACGTTGCGGTTCGCCGTATCCGCTGAAGCCTTGACGACGGCTAAAATATCCCCCAACTCACGTTCAATTTCTTCCCTCGTCGTCGCATCTGGGAGTTCTGGATTCTCCAGCACGCGTAGCATGCCACCCCGTCGTCCGCGAAAGCACGCGTCCGAAATGGAAAACGACGCGTTGGCCGACTTACTTCTCAACACCGCCAACGTTTCTCTCGCGCGTCTCAAATCCACGTCGTCATCCATGGTGTCAGCATAGGAGTCATCGCGTGAGTAGTACATCGAATTCGTCGCAATCGTACTGCTTCGATTATGCTTTGAAGCGTTCGTGGCGTTCAAAATCAACCACCGCGGCGAGTCGGGACATTTTCCGACGTAATACGCGTACGCCAATGCAAACGGCACTGGAAGTGCAGCCAACATGCGCCACGACCCACTCGCGGGCTCGAGTGCTAAACCAACAAAATTTCCAACTAAATCCCCAACCATGGTCATCACGGCAATCATAGGGAGGTAAAAACCACGAGAGCGTTGCGACGCCAACTCGGCGACGTACACCGCCGTCGCCTGGTAACACAAAGACATACCAATCCCATACACCACTCGACACGTCCCGAACCAATACACCCCAAACTTCGCGCTAAACGTAAACGGCATGAATGTCGAAAAGTCAATCAATGACGTCGCGGCGCCTGGTGTGAGCGCCGCGAGCGCGCCGCCCGCGACGTAACACCCCGCGCCAGCGCGCATCCACTTTATGCGTCCGTATACATCCGCCAACGGCACTCCACGCACGGGCACGAGCGCTATGAATGCTCCTATCAATGCTCCTACGGAATTACACGCCAAGAGCGCGCCGAGGACGTTGATGTCGCCGTCTACGTTGAAGTCCCGCGTGAACTGCTCGTTCGACCCGAGCATCACCGAGCTCGCGCCCACCGGGTAGCCGTACAGTATCAATCCAATGGCGCATATACAAAACACGTAGAGCTCAACCGCAGGGTTACGCCCTGACGCGCCCGCGCTCGGCGCGCCGTCGCCACCCATCGCGCGGCGAGGCGTCGAATGACGCGCAAGATGGTTTGGTTGACGCAGATTTTTAGCCTCGCGTTCGAGTGGATGGAATTATGAATTCAAACGTTGCTACGTCTGGCTTGTTACAAGTTTTTCTGAGCTCTATGCTTTTGTTGTGTTTGTTGTTTTTGTTCTTTTTTTGTGCAAAAGTTGAATGTTTACAGCGAGTGGTCAACGCCGACGTCGACGCGCGTGTTCAGACTCGCGTGAGAAGAGTCACGTCCTAGGATTCTAGATGACGGTGCCATCCGGGATGGTGGAGTTGCGCAAAATGGTGACGATACCAGATCGGATGAAGATACCACGCTCTTCATCTTGCAAGTCTTCAATGTTATCCTTGTTGGTGATGATGCAGTTCTTACCCACGCGCGCGTTCTTGTCGATGATGGCGTTTTCGATGATTGTGTTTTCGCCAATGCCCACCGGAACGCCGCCCGAAGCGATGATCGCCTTGCGCTTTTCTTCGCTTTCATAGTAATCGGCACCAATAATCATCGTCTTCTTGATCTTGCAACCCTTTTCGACGCGCGAGCGCAAGCCCACGATGGCGTCTTCCACGGAGCAATCCGACAAGGAGGCGCCGTGCGAGATGATGGCATCCTTGACGTGGCATCGCTCAATCTTCGCCGGGGGCAAGAAACGCGGGGAGGTGTAGATGGGCGCTTCGGCGTTGTAGAACTCAAAATTAGGCGGATCCTTGGCCAAGTTCAAGTTGGCCTCGAAGAAGCTCTTGATGGTTCCAATGTCCTCCCAGTAATCGTTGAACAAGTACGCTTGCACCTTGGCGCCGTCTTGCGCGGCTTGCGGGATGATTTCGCCACCGAAATCATTGTCTTGCGGGTAATCCTTATCCAAGAACTTCACGAGCATCTTCTTCTTAAAGACATAGATACCCATCGACGCAATGAACGGCTTCGCCTTGGCTTCACCCGGAGACAACCCCAACACCGTGGTGTCCACCTTCATGCTTTGCAACTTGTCGCCCTTTGGCTTTTCAGAAAATTCAGTAATGCGCCCAGTGGCGTCAATCTTCATCAACCCAAAATCACTCGCGCGATCTTCCTCCACGGGCAAAGCACCAATGGAAATGTCTGCATCGCTTTCTCTGTGCGCTTCGACAAACTTCATGTAATCCATGCGGTACAAGTGATCACCAGAAAGAATCACCACGTCTTCGACATCCTTGTTCTTCACGTCGTTGAACAACCAGCAATACTGACGCACGGCGTCGGCGGTGCCTTGGAACCACTCCTTACCGCCTTGACCAGGAGTTTGCGTCGCGGCGAGTACCTCGACGAAACCATTACCACCATACATGATACCGTTACCAAAGTTGTACGTGCGCGCCAAGTGACGGTTCAACGACGCCGAGTTGAACTGAGTCAAAATGTAGACCTTGGAAATCCCAGAGTTTAAGCAGTTGCTCATCGGGACGTCGATTAATCGATACGCCCCACCGATCGGCACCGCGGGCTTAGCGCGCGACTTGGTCAACGGGTACAAACGCGTGCCCGCACCACCACCCAAAATCACCGCCGCAACGGATTTCGAGTTGGCAATAGCGCTCGACGATCGCGTCGGCGCGTCAATCGGCGGCGTGTTCGCTTGGCATCGAACGCTCGCGTGCTTCTTCGCAACGCTTCGGCGGCTGTGTATTCGCGTAAAAACAAAACAACACACACATCACGGGGTCAGTACTTTCATTCATTCGACACGATTCTCATAAAACCCCCACGCTCGCGCGTGCATCCGACGAGGAATCACCCGTCCCGACGTCGCCCGACGTCCTTCTTATCCACGCGATCTCGTCGCGCGTCCGCGTCCGCGGTCCAAAACCACCCCCTTCACCCAACGCACACCATGCGCGCGACAACCATCACGCCACACACGCGTGGGTCTACGTAAACCATATCTCACGCGCCGTCGTGACCCGTTTTGTGCGCGTGACCGACGCGTCATCCACGCCATCATCCACGCGCACGCGCATCGAAAAGATACCGGCACCATCCCATGCCTCCGCGGCCTCCGTCGCGCCTTCACTTTGCGACGCGAACGCGACGCGAACGCGATGCGCGCACGCATACGTACCTAGACTGCGCGCGAAGCGCGTCGCAGCGCACGCGCGAGGTCATCATCGTCGCGCACGGCGTGGACATCGTCAATCGATTGGTGACGCGTCGGGCACTGCCGACGCAACGAGTGGCGCACCTTCGTCGTGTGGGCACTTCACATACTATAGAACACAACAGCACCATATAATCAATATTCAGAGCCACAGCATGCCCGCTGTCGGATGATGATTATATAGATATATAGCCGTTGAAGTATGTATTCGTGGCCCAAAGGTGTACGTGTTCGGTTCATTGTATAGGCATGTGGACGTTGAAGTATGTACTCGTGCATCGCCGAGGCCCGGGCGTATGCATGTATCGTCGCGCGCGCGTGCGCATCCATGGTGACGTATACGAGATGCATTTTTGACTATGCACGGTCATAACGGTTTGGCGTGGCGTGTGGTTCTCGTATACGAGATGGTTTTATGTCCATGTATATGCGTGTTATGGCGGCGTGCCCGTTCGTCGGTCGTCGGTCGCGTTGACTTTCTTTCGTTGACGCGCATCGCGCGCGCGCGCGCTACATCGCGCCGCGCCCCGACGTCTTCGCGCGCCGCCGCACGCGATCGCGGAGACGCCGCGACGGGTTATTTTCGCATCGATTCGACGATGCCGATGCGCGGCGTCGGTGGTGGTCGCGGGCACCGCGCGCGAGGCGGGCATCGCCACGCCCACGCCACGCGCGGTCGCGCATCGGCATCGGCGTCGTCGTCGTCGTCGTCGTGCGACGGCGTGGATTCCCTGACGTGCGCGCGCGTGCTTCGCGCGCTCGTGCGCGATGCGCGCGATGATGCGCCGTGCGTTGATGCGCTCGCGCGGTTGCTCGCCACGGCGGTGAACGATCGGCGTGGTCATCATCATCGTCATCGTGAGCATCATCATCGTGATGATATTCAAGGTGACGGTTGGGATTCCATTGCCGCGTTTGTCGACGACGCGTGCGAGCGGCGGTCGGCGTCCGCGCCGATTGCCTCGATCGAATGCGCGATCGCGCAGTGCGACGCATCACACGATTGGCGCGATGAAGACGCGTGCGAGATTCGCGCGGTGGCGTTGGATGTGTTGGAGAGGATGAAGCGCGACGGCGGAGGCGGTCGGGCGGAGGATGAGGCGTTTGCGCGCACGCTCGGGGTGGGGGCGTCGAAAGTGGGGAAGAAGAGTCTACAGGTTCGTGATACGGATGATACGGATGATACGGATGATGCGGATGATGCGGATGGTGAGGGTTCTCGCGATCAGGCATCGGTCGTGGCGATGCGTACGTTGTACCGGTACTCGAAATCCGCGCGGACGCTGACGTACGACCCGTCGCTGGCGCCGTCGTCGGCGCGGAGGCGCTCGTGCGTTCGTGCGGGATTCGATGCGCTCGTGCGATACGTCATGAAGGTGACGAGAGATATTGATGCGAAGGATCCGTGTCCAGCGTTAAGGCATGCACCGCAGGTGCTGGCGCCTCCGCCGCCTCCGTCGTCGGCGCCGTCGGCTAAGAAATCGTCAACCGCCTCAGTCGTGACGTTTGTCTACGAGGACGGCGCCATCGACGAAGCCACGCGGTCGTACGATTTATCCCGCGTCCGCGCGCTAGAATCCACCGCTGACGCCCACGTCCATCGCTGTGTGAAATCATGGATGAGCGATCACCGCGATTGCGATGCCATGCGCGCGGCGTTGGACGAACTCGTCCCGGATGCCGCGCCGCACGTGAGCGTCGCGCACGTGCAACGTCGCGAACTCGTCAATCGCGCGTTGACGTCTTGGTGCGATTTACGCGCCGCGCTCGCCGCCGTCGAGATTGGGCACGAGGAATTCGCCCTGATTGATGCCCGTGCAAAGTTCTTCATGCACAGGAACGATACGTTGTACAGGACGATTTGTAAAGCCGAGGATTGCGAAACCATGTCCGCCATGTACGCGAGTGAAATCGAAGACGCACGAGTTGCGCTCGCGCAAACGACGCCGCGTAGCGGGGACATTGCGCGCGCGCGAGATGCATGTATCAGCGCTGTTCGCGCGGCGAATGCGTGCGATGACGCTCGCGGAAGACGACGCGTGAACGCCGGGTACGTCGCGCCGAATGACGACGTCAAGACGACGCTGAGCGACGCGTTGCGTGACTTAAAGGATGCATTCGACGACATCGTGCGCGATGTCTACGAAACCACATCCGTCAACGATGATGACGCCGATTTGAGTCGTGGCGCCGAGCATGCGGCCAAGGAGGCGCTCATGCGCGCCATGGTGGACGTGAGCGACGTCGCGTTGGAACGATTTCATCCGCTGCTCCACCGCTACGCCGGGTCTAAACTCGAAGGCGTATACGATCGCGTGATTCGCGCATTGAATCGCGAAGGGTCTACGTACGCAAGAGCTGTAGAATTGTGCATGTGCGCGACGTATGCGCGGGCGTTTGCGGATGCGGCGACGGCGCACGCCAAGCGCGTGGACGACGAAGTGCTCGCTCGGGCGTTGGAGGAATTGTGCGACGATGATGGCGTCGCACGTCGTTCTCGTCAAAGTGCTGCCAGTGGTGGTCAAACGACGATGGCGACGATACCGACGGCGAGGAGGTCGAGGCGCCAGAGGAAGATGAACGCATCGACATCGCCGTCGATGTCTCGCGAGCCGAAGCATGCGGGACATAATGACGAGGACGAGGACGTCGACAAGAATCATTGTGATGCTCGTGATGACGATGGCGATGATTGTGGTGGCCATGTCATCGCTGATGATGATAACGACATTGCCATCGATGTCTTCGAGGCGACATCGGCGACCACGGAGGCGTTTGGAGGCGAAGGATGGACCACGGCGCGACCGCGACGAAAGACAGCCGCCGGCGCGCAATCGCGCGTCATCGCACCACCGCTTCCGCCGATGCCGCCGCCGATGCCGCCGCCGCAGACGATGCCAGTGTCGGCATTCGTACCGCCGTTGCCGGCGGCTGGGATGCCGACGGTGGCGAAGTCGTCAATCACGATTCCCGCGCCTCGTTCAATGACGCCGAGTGTGGATTCTCGAAAGGATTTCCCACCGAAACCAAAAGTTGTGGCAACGACGAATATGACGAATATGACGTCGACGCCTACGGTGGTTTCTTCTTCTTCTTCTTCAGTGTCGTCTTCGTCTTCGCTGCGTTCGATTGCAGAGTACCAAAAGATGCTCGACACCGAAAGCGCCATTGAACGCGAACGTCGGCTGGAAGAATTCCCAGCGTTGACATCCAACGCCGCGAGCACTGATCTCGGTGCGGTCAGCGCCGTCAGCTCGGCGGCAGCTGAGGTGTGTCCGCGGGTGAAACCCGTCCCGTCGCCTCGATTGTCGCCGCCGATGCCGCCAGTTCCGCCGCCGCCGGTTCCCGTTCCCGCGCGTCGGCTATCGTCTCCGCCGTCGAAAACGTGGGCCGAAGCCAAACGCGCGATTGATGGCATTAAACTCCCATCGCTCATCAAGATTAACTAATTAACTAACGAACTAACTAACTAACGAACGACGCGGGCGAAAAATTTAAGTACGCAAGTAAGTCATACGCTTGTCTCTTCTGTCTTTCTCTTGTTTTTAATTTTACACGAAGAGCGCTATACAATGTCTGTCCGTCCGTCCGTCTGTCTGTCTGTCTATGCTCCTCCTCGCCGGGCGGTGACTTTATTCTTCGAAAGCAGTGCACCGCCGTTGACGTTGGATTCCTCAACCTTGACCGGTAAGAAATCCTCCCCGGCTTCCCAAATCACCGTACCGTCGCATTGACACAACTTTTTATGATTTTCACCCACGCCGGCGCTTCGCGCGAGGACGGCGGCGATGCCACCCTCAACAGCTGGCGTTCGCGACGCGTGCACGCCAACGCTTCGACCGATGATGTCCCACACCTTGAGTTTGCTATTTAAAATCGTCGAAGGCATCTTAGCCGACCCAGCCGCATCCGCGACGACGACGCCGACGACGCCGACCGAATCCTCGTACACGCCGCCCACTGACGCAATCCCGCGCGTGATGTCCCCAGACGCGTGCACGCAAATCGCATGCTCACCCGGGGATAACCCATCCAACGTCGCTTCGGCTAATATCGTATCTTCATTGACTTGCACGAAGCGCACCGTGCCCTTGGTCGTCCCGTGTCCGTACTTGTCCCCTTTAAATTCCGCCACCGCGGCTAAACTCTGCCTCAACGTGCGCACATCCGTACCGAGCGCCGCAGCGAGAGCATCTCCAAACGCATCGGCATCGCCCTGACCAATCAACCGCACGTTATACCCGCACGATTCAATCGCGCGCGACACGTCGCTCGCCGCGTCGCTCGTGCGCACCGTCACCGTGTTCGCCCCTAACGACGATTCCACGCGCACCGTGCCCGGAAGCCCCAACACCGCCGCCTCCACTTTCGCCACACACTTCCCGCATCGCATCTCCACCATGTATTCCAGCGTCCGCGACGCGTCGCCGGCCGTTACGGACACCGAATGCGTCGCCAGCACTCGCGTGTGCAGTCCACGATTCGCGCGCTTGACGCCCGCGGTCCTCGCCCCTGGGGCGTTCGATCGCCCCATCGCCGCGCGAGGGCGATCCAGCGCGATCTCGCCGCGCACCGCGCACCGCGCGATCGCCATCATCGTCGCACCGCGGCGCTCGACGCGCGTCGATAAATGTGATGACGTCACTGTGTGCCTCGCGCTCGTGATCTTTTCCTTAATACTATGTTTTGCCAATCGCTCACGCAATCGCTCGTCGCCAAGACGCACGTGTGCAACGCCGCGTGCGTGTGCTCGAAGAGGTGCGTGTTGGTTTCGCACGATAGCGCGATAGTGCGACGGTCGACGTTTCGGAACACCTATGATTGATGATGATGATGATGATGCTTTTGGTCGCGTGATGGGGTCTTTGCGTGCATTCTTTTGTGTGTTTTCTGACGCGGTGTCGTTCGTCGCGTGCGTATGCGTGCATGTAGATCTCATGTGAAGACGTCGAGCTCTCGTTCGTCTGTCGTCGCGGTCGTCGCCGAGCAAAAGGTACGTCCAGTGGGAGACGTTGAATCCGCGCGTCCTCGTAGGGTCGCGCGCGCGTCGCGCCGCTCGACGCGCGCGTATTGACAACTCACTCTTTAATTAATGGTCGTGTTGTATGTAATTCGCGTTAAACAGCAAGCGGTGTGCGTGTTGACCGGCACCGCGGGCGTGTCTGGCGTGCTCAAGATGTCCCAAGACGGCACCGGCCCGACGAAGATTGTCGGTTCCATCACCGGTTTGGCCGCGGGGAAGCACGGGTTGCACATTCACGAATTCGGCGACACGACGAATGGGTGCATGTCCACCGGCCCGCACTTCAACCCGAACAAGATGGATCACGGTGCGCCGACGGATGCGGTGCGTCACGCGGGTGATCTCGGGAACGTCGTGGCCACCGCGAGCGGGTGCGAGTTTACGATTGAGGATGCGCAAATTCCGTTGGATGGCGCGAATTCCATCATCGGCCGCGCCGTGGTGATTCACGAGCTCGAAGATGACCTCGGTAAGGGTGACTCGTCCGAAATCGGCACGCAAGGCAAGACGTCCAAGACCACAGGGAACGCGGGAAGCCGCCTCGCATGTGGGACGATTGGGCGATGCGCCTGAGAGGAAAAGAAATTTTCTTTTCCTTCGCACTTCCTTCGTCCTCCGTCGTCCTCCAGCAAGACGCTTGAGCCACGAAGGAAGTGCGAAGGAAAAGAAAATTTCTTTTCCTCTCAGGCGCATCGCCCAA
>Ga0181553_10001831_pt1 | contig 18963 bp, 28 predicted proteins | sample 011ome_17_FD_133753 | JGI IMG/M metagenome (GOLD analysis project Ga0181553, IMG submission 133753) | Coastal salt marsh microbial communities from the Groves Creek Marsh, Skidaway Island, Georgia - 011502XT metaG (megahit assembly) | ecosystem: Environmental > Aquatic > Marine > Intertidal...
AAAACGAATAAAATATGTTCGATAGGGAAACTTGGAGAAAAGAATTTTCCCAACAACTCGACATTGGAGAAAAAGCCGAGGTTGCGAGATTCAAACGATATTATAATGAACAGTACAAAACCGCCATTGATGGTTTTCTATTGGACAACAATCCAAGAGGTGGCAATAATTTATTCAAATCAAGCGAACTTGAAAATCTTTACATCCAACTATATTCCAATATCGGCTTACGATTTGCTAAGTGGTACGCCAAAAGTTTTGACCGCCTAATATCCAAAAGGCAAGATGTTTCCGGGTTTGATGATGTATGGAGTGAGGGATTTGCCGAAGCCGGAAGAAAGGTTGCCGGGCAAAGGATTGTTTTATTACAAGGAACGGCTAAGGCGGAGGTAATAAAAAACTTACAACGATTTATGCAAGACCCGGAATTTATGGCGTTAGGTGCTGAACAAAGGGGTCGCATTTTACGTTCAAGGTTTAACAAGTTGTCAAAATACCAAGCGGAAAGAATCGTGCGAACTGAGGCAACTTATGCGGCGAATCTTGGTGCGGAAAGGTCTGCCCTTGATATGTTTGGATCGGATGGTCTGCAAAAAGAATGGCTGACTTCCATTGATGGTCGTGAACGGGCATCACATAGATCAACCAACGGTCAGATTGTAGATATGGACAAGCCGTTCAATGTAGGCGGTGAACTGTTAATGATGCCGGGTGATCCAAGGGGATCAGCAAGAAATGTTGTCAACTGCCGGTGTGCGGTTGCACACTTACCAAAACCGGATGCACAACCCACAACACAACTTGAAGGGTTGGCGTTTGGATTAGCCGGTGAAATGGTCGCACAAAATGTTATTGATGAAATTTAATATCTTTGCAATATGAATAATATTATATTTAAGCAATCCCCAATGGGGGAGATAATTGATGCCGATGAAAAAGCGGGAATCGTTAAAGGTTACGCATCGGTGTTCAACAACGTTGATTCTGACAATGATATAATTAAATCCGGGGCATACAAGAAAACCATTGCCGAAAACGGTAGAAGGGTTAAGTACCTTTACCAACACGATATGGATAAGCCTATCGGGAAAATGGTCAACTTGGAGGAAGATGAGAAAGGTCTTGTCTTTGAAGCCGAGATTGCCAAAACCCAATTGGGTATGGATGTCATTGAATTAATTAAAGCCGGTGTAATTACCGAAAACTCTGTTGGTATTCTACCCATTCAAAAAGAAATGGTAAATGGTAGGCGTGAAATTAACGAGGTTAAACTCTACGAGGTTTCTGCCGTTACACTTGCCGCCAATGACCAAGCAATGATTTTGGATGTCAAGGGCAACGTTGATCCAAATAAAGTAATTAAGCGATATGATAATATTGCAAAATTAGTCCGCAAAGGGAATATATCTGATGAACTTGGATACACTCTTGAGGCGGAGATATTAAAATTGAAATCTATTTTTATGAATATGACCACTTCGCCAACTGACATTGAGGTTACGAAGCCGGAAGTCGTGAAAGGGGATTCAACCGAGATTTTAAACTATTTGTCTAACGTTCTAAAAAAATAATAAAATGAACGAGGAAATTAAAAACCAATTAGATCAAATCGGTGACATCGTAGATTCAAAGATTGAAAAGGCTTTCAACCAAGCACAAGAAAATGCTAAAGGTGAAGTTGAATCATCTCTGAAAAGCGAAATCACAAATTTGACTAATGATTACAACGAAAAGATGGAAGCCGCTACAAAGAGAATGGATGCCATCGAAATGGAAAGCAAAAAAACGCTTTCAGGTGTAAACACCAAAACCTTTAAAGGTCAAATCGAAGCCGCCATCAAAGATGGTGCAATCGAGGCACTTGTAAAAGGTAACACCAACGCCGCAAGATTTGAAATCAAGGCAGGTGATATGACAATGGCTAATGCCTACACGGGTGTTGTTGCCGGAGAAACTGTAATTGAGGACTTTAAATTTGATCCCTCAAGAAGCGTTCACATTAGAACTCTTTTGCCTATCGGAAACACCGATTCACAAACAATTAGATTCCCTAAAGAATCTGCTTATGATGATGGTGCTGCTGCAACTGCTCAAGGTTCTGCCGTTGGACAATCTGATTTTGACATTACCGCCACAAGCGTGAATGTTGAGAAGATCGGGACATTTATGAGAATAACTGAGGAGATGTTGAACGATACTCCTGGATTATCTTCTTACCTATCGGCAAGAGTACCCGGAAAAGTATTGTCTGTTGAGGATACTGAAATCCTAAATGGCGATGGTTCTTCACCAAACCTTGATGGTCTATTCACCGATGGAACTGCTTTTATCACATCAGGTGGTGCATTTGATGATGCAGTAGAATCTGCTAATGAATTTGATGTTCTTATTGCTGCATTGAACCAATTGGCACTTGCTAACTATCAAGCCGACACGATTCTTTTGAATCCTACCGATTTCCACAAAATCGTATTGCTTAAATCAACTGCCAACGAATATTTGAAAAATCAAATCATTCAAGGTATTCAACCCGCAATCAATGGTGTGCCAATCACATTGAACACCGCCGTTACTGCCGGGAAATTCCTTGTTGGGAACTTGGCACAAGCATCTCAACTATGGGTGCGTGATGGACTTGGTATCGAATTTTCAAGAGAAGATTCAACCAACTTTAGAGATGGATTTGTTACTGTTAGAGCGCAAGAGCGTGTGGCACTTACAAACTATTCTCCAAATGCTATCGTACAAGGTACGTTCTCAACTGCTAAAGCGGCACTTGAAACTCCTTAATCTAACGATTAGTTTTGACTTGAAAAGGGTGGTCATATCGACTGCCCTTTTTGGGTTTAAGAAAATAAATGTAAAATATTTTTTATATTCTAAAATAAATTATATATATTTACACCATAATTAACAATTTAAAAACAACTTAAAAACAAAATTATGAAATCAGTAAACGTACACAGAAAAATTAATTTAAGAGCCAATTTAATCGGAGTATATACTACAAGGTTTGGAGATTCTAAAAAAGCCGCTTTAACTGTTAATGAGATTTTTAAAGCATCGACCTATAACAAATAAAACCAACCGGGGGTGGCAACACCCCCTTTGTATAACCAATATTTAAATTATGAGAAATCAAAATGATTACAGAATACAAGATTCACCGGAATATATAATGGTGAAAAGAATTACCAACGAGGAAAATCGCAAGAATATCATTGAGGCATTGAAATCCTTTGCAATATTATTGGCGGCGTTTTTTATATCAGTATGGGCATTCACTAATTTTTTATTGCACATTGAAACCATCATTGATTGGTGGAATAATTTTCACATTGAAATATTTTTATTAGATATTGTAATATGGCTGAAAAAGATAATTTCCTAAGTAAGGAAAAGGATATGCATATCCACCGGCACATCAACATAAATCAAAAAATTGTTAATATCAAAAAATTTAATAAATTAGTAAATAAATTAAGATAGTTTTTTTGTTTGATAATTGTTGGGAAATGTCCGCCATTCACTTGGTGGGCATTTTTTTATACCTTTACATTAAACCAATAAATTGAATAATAATCAAAGAGGGTGTTTTTCTGAATACCTTTTTGCAACCGAGTGCATCAAAAGAGGCTATCAAATATCAATGCCACTTTGCCCGGCATCAATATATGATTGTATTGTTGACAACGGCGTTGACTTGTTTAAAATCCAAATTAAATCCACGATTAGAACTCCCGAAAAAGAAAACCTAACGACAATACACGTTCCATTACAAAACAACAAAAGGATTTATGACAAAGGGAGTGTTGACTATTTTGCCGTGTATGTCACTTTATACGATGGTTTTTTTATATTTAAAAATAATGGCAATATGCAATCGGTAAGATTGTCGCTTGTGGGTAAATATTCAAAGAATTTTAATAACTTTGTATTTACGAGGGACTCTCAATCCCATCAATAATTCATTTTTTTTGTTTTATGAATTATATTAATAAGTTTGGTTTGAAAGGGTAGCATTTAAGTGTTACCCTTTTTTTTTATCTTTGTGCAAATAACATATTATGAAAATATTAATGAAAAAAAGCGTTTTATCCTCTGAAGGATGGCGTTGGGAAGAAAAGGTTTACGATGTCGATAATAAGGTCGCATCGGATTACATCAAAAAAGGAATCGGCGTTGAATTTGTCGAAAAGGTAAAAGAGGAAAAAAAAGTAAAAGAAACGAAGGAAAACAAAGTGGCGAGAAAACGAACCACTAAAAAAGCCAAGTAAATGCCTTACACCAAAAACACTTATTTCAGCGATCCGCCAATTACGTTTCAACCGCAAATGAAAATCAATTCCACAACCGGAAGTGAAATCATTACTGCGGCAAATGTCAAGGATTTTGCAAGAATTGACACCACGGCAGATGATACGATTATTGGTCAGATGATCACCCAAGCGAGAATCGTGGCGGAAAATTATATCTCAAAAGATATTGTGGCAAAAAATAGAACTTACTATTTGCCATTCGCCAACACGAGAATCGCATTACCTTTCGCCCCGGTTGCATCTATTTCATCGGCAACAGTTGATGGAACTGCCGCCACATATTCAGCAAAAGGTTTGGATAATGAAATAATTGAACTGAATGAACTACCGGCAAAAGAAGTCAAAATCACTTATGTGACCACCGGTCTTGATGATTCATTTCTCAAACAAGCGTTGTTGCAAATGGTTACGACTTATTATGACAATCGGTCTGATTTTGTGACCGGAACAATTGTGCAAGAAATAAAAACAAGCACAAGGAATTTATTGTCATCATATAAAACCTTGTTTATTTAATGGATGCCGGAAAACTTGATACAAGGGTTGAAGTAAGGCGATTGACAAAGACTGCCGACACTTATGGGGGTTACACTTCCACAACGGCAACTGCATCGACTATATGGGCATTCAAAAGAGAAACAAGCGGTGACATAAGCCAAGAGAATGGAAAGCGTAGGCGTGAGGTTGATATTGAACTTATTGTTCGTAAAAAAACCGCCGACACGATCTTAAACACCGACCTTTTAAAAATCGAAAACGTTTCCGGGGAATACCGTATCAATGGCAAATTTGAATCCGGATATAAATATTATACAACCATAAAAGCCACAAAAATTGATTAGTGTTAAAATCAAACAGAGCGATTTAAATGATTTGAACAGAAAACTCAATCAACTAAAAAGTTTTTCCAAGGAGGGACTTTCAAAAGAGATTGGCGATACTGCCTCTTTCTCGGCGGCGAGGATGAAAAAAACGGTTGTATATGATAAGTCTGATTTAAAGAAACAAATTGGATACGGTAGAATGGGCAAAATGGCAAGGGTGTTTTCAAAAACTTTTTATTCGCCATTTGTTGAATTTGGAACAAGGGATGGGAATATGAAATTCGATGATATGTTAGAACTCGGTATTCCGAAATCCTATGCCGAACAATTCAAGGCAAATCCATTAAAGAAGAAAACGAATTTAAATGCAAGACCATTTTTCTTTTCATCGATTAGTGTGGAACTCAAAAGCCTAATGGACAGACTTGACAGAAGATTAAATAATTTAACACGATGAACGAGGCATTACACTTTATTAGAAAAGCCATTTTAAGCCGTTTAACGGATGCAATTTCGATTGGTGGCAGTTATGTACCGGTTTATAATAGAGTGCCATCTGATGCATCTGAGCCGTATATAAGGGTGTTTTCTGTAAGTAATAACGAAAGCGATTTCAATGCCACAAGTTTTATTTCGGAATGCGTTACAAGATTGGAAGTTGTAACGGCGTTTGATTCTGATTCAGGAGGTGAATTGCAATCAAATCAAATCGTGAGTAGTATTTTAAATTTAGTCCGCACAAGGTCGAGTGGCTACTATGATTTATCAAGCGATGGCTTTAAGGTAATAACTTGCACAAATGGAGGCGTGACATATTTCGAGGATGATTTGGAGGATAAAACTTATTTCCGAGCCATTGTCGAAATATCAAATAAAATAGAAAAAATATAATGGGTGATCTTAAAATATACGGAATCAATATGGGGGCGATTTTTTTATCGCTATCGGATGTAAATCCGATTTTACAAACATTAGTTTTAGTGGCAACGCTAATTTATACAGTAATTAATATAACCCAAAAATTGAAGAAATGAGTAAAAACTTAGGAAAAGAAATTTTGCACTTTAGCGGTTCGCTTTTGGTTTTCGGTCTTATTATCTTGATTATGTATTACCTTACACAATACAAGATTCCGGAGGACAACCGTGATCCGATTTTGACTCTGACCGGAATGATCGCCGCATCCCTTTCAATGATTATTTCATCCATCACCGGTTCAAAACCCAATGAACTAAATGATGCCAAGAAAAAAATATCATCTTTGGAGATGAAAGTTGATATGCTTGTCACTCAAAAAGATGGTCTTGAGGGTATGCTTATCAAATTACAAGATGACACGATCACCCGCTTGATGCTTAGAAAAAGCGGAAAGGATGATTGTGGAAACGAAGATTGTAAAAGTGAGGAATAATGGCTTTAAGGTTTTTTAAATATGAGGAATTTGATTCGCCGGATGTCCACGATAGTGGGAGGTATATGGATGCTGATTTTTTGGCAATGCTCGACAATGCTCGTGAAATCGCCGGCATCCCTTTTAAAATCAATTCCGGGTGGCGAACAATCGAACACAATCAAGAGGTTGGAGGAAAACCGAATTCGAGCCATATTGTTGGAAAAGCGGTTGACATCGCAATTAGAAATTCAAGGGAAAGAGGGATTATTTTGTCGGCTTTACAACAAGCCGGATTTAACCGGTTTGGGGTTGCCAAAACTTTCATCCACGTTGACTCGGATGGAACTGACTTTCCCGATGGTGTCAAAGACCCCAACGTTTTATGGTTATATAGCTAATACAGTAGGGAGTACAATATGCCTAAAAAGAAATTTAAAGATACGGCAGTAGGTTCTTTTCTACTGCAAAAGATTCCAAAGGTAGTCGGTGCGATTGCACAAGATACTCCGGTGGGGAATGTCATTGAGGCAATAATTGGTGGCTCAGATATGTCGGCGGAGGATAAGGAAGTTGCCTTAGAAAAGCTAAGATTAGAACGAGCCGAAATGGATGGGGTGACCCGAAGGTGGGTCGCTGATGCAAAAAGTGGATGGTTGGCACAAAATGTCCGCCCTTTGACTTTGTGTTTTTTTACAATTTCTTACATCGTTGGATGGTATATGGAATATGACCTAACAACAATCACCGGCTTAATGCAAGTTATTCTTGGAGGTTATTTCGGCAGTCGTGGGGTCGAGAAGGTGTTTGGAAATAAACTCCATAAGTAATGGCGAAAAATATTACTAATTTTGTAAAAGCCACGAAAAGAAAACGCCCCGGTGTTCATTCAAAGAATGCATCAATAAACCAAAAAGGTTGGAAAAAGAAATCTCGTGGTCAAGGTAAAAGAAGATAAATATGGCAACTCGTGACTTGTACTCCTCAAATAATTTTTATCGAATGTCATTCGGCGATTATGGATTTCGCCTTTTGGATTACACCCACGGAAATGCATCAACGCCAAGTGGTGAATATTTCTGTTCAATAGAATGTACCGAAAATTCCACCATTACACTTACAAACGACACCCCCGGAGGGGATGATGGATTTACAAGTTTTTCGATTAAAGAGGGTCACATCATTTATGGTAATTTTACTGATATATCAATCACACACGGTCAAATAATCTGCTATTTGCGTAAACCAAAATAAATGCTTGGTCTTTCTTTTAACGTAATTTCAAGGTCTAAGAAAACCAAGAAAATAATTAAAAAATATCTTCAGGACAACCTTGAGGATTTATGGAATAATACAGAGGACAGATGGCAATCCTATAATTATGTCATCCCACTTACTTGGGATTCTATCAATGAAGTGTGGAATACATACAACGAAAGATTGCCGGAAACTTGGGAGGTGTTGACTAAAAATTGGAATGCGGAAACTGAATTATGGGATGAAATATAAATTTGTTAAATTTGTAAAAAATAAATTATGGGTACTACGCTATCGGGATTAAAAATAAAAGATACTTATCAAGGTCTTATCAAATTGACTGATAATGCCGCCGCATCCGGTTCAACAAAGGAACTGACTGATGGGGTTGGAAATGACTTAAACATACAAGTTGACACCACCGGAAGATTGGAGGCAACATCGTTTGTAAAAACAAGTGGAACATCGAGTCAAATCCTTTTGGCAGATGGTACGGTCGGGACAACTTTGGGAACAAGTTTTTTGGCAGATGATTCGGTAACCTTTGCAAAATTAGAGGATCGATATTCTGAACTTTCGGCACTTGGAAGTGGGACATCTTTTGCATTAAATTTTAGTAATGCTTGTACATTTACGGCAACCGCATCAGCAGCAGCAACATTAACCTTTTCAAATGCCGTGCAAGGTCAAGTGATTGATTTAATTATTACGGGAAATTATGCCCTAACATTTGCAGAAACCGGGTCAACTTTTAATCGGGTAGGTTCAACCACATACGATGGGTCAGCAACAAATTTGATTCAAATAGTCTGCACCGATGATACATCCGGTTCAAAAATATATCACTATTCAATTGCCACTTATTCATCGGCACAACCACAATAATATGAAAGCAAGAACTGAAAACGGTCAAATAAAAATTTATAAATCTCTACCATCTGAATATACCAAGGATGATGGAACTGTTATTTTAAACTTTAGAAATGCCGATGCTGAAACTATTGAGGCGGAGGGTTTTTATGATGTTGTAAAATCATCATTTAATCCATTGACCCAAACAAAGGGTGGGATTGAATTTGATTCTGAAAATAATGTTTTTACTAATGTTGTTACCGATATTGATTTTGACCAAGAGGTTGATATTATTGGAGAAGATGGAGAACCAACCGGTGAAACAGAAAAAAGATATAAAGTTTCAGATTTACAATTAACTATTTTGTCTGAACTAAAACAAAAAGCAAATCAATTATTACAACCAAGTGATTGGCAAGTCGTAAGGAAATTCGAAAGGGACATCGATATTGATTCAGATACACAAACGGAAAGGTCGGGCATATTGACAGAACTTGACAGAAAAGAATCGGAGGTTAATGCGTTGACATCCTATGCTGACTTGTTGCAATATGACAAAAGATTTTTCCCACCATCTGAAGATGAAATAGTATGAGTTTAGGCAAAAGATTAATTAATACAGGTGCGGCTGCTGCGGCAGCTTGTACTACTGATTCCACAGATCCATTTGGCGATTCAAGTGGTGTAGCATTATATAATCTTGATTATGATGCAAGTACTGCCCCTGATGGTACTGACTATTCAGGCACACCTACTGACGTTACCTTCGGAGTAGGCGGACAGATAAACTATGGTGCAAGGTTTAATGGGAGTAGTAGTAATATAGATACCAATTTAAAAACTCAAAATGTTGGGAGTCATTCTTTTTGGTTTAAGGCAGACGCAAATCCAAGTGGCACAGAAGTTATTTTAGCTTCAGGATATGGCTCTTCAAATAAAGGAGTTAATATTCTATTAAATACAAGTGGTCAAATAAGGCTTCAAATAAACGATGGTGGTGGTGCGCCAAATGCTTTAGACATAACTACATCTTCTTCTTATGCTGATGGTAATTATCACAATATAGTTGCAACTTGGGATTTAACATCATCAGGCACAAATTCTTATTTATATGTTGATAATGATTCTGAAGTAGTTTCTGGAAGTGGATTAACAAGCGGTTGGACTTCAGGAGATTCAACCTATGATATTTTCATAGGTGCATATTATAATGATTCACAAAATTTTGATGGAGATATAGACCAAGTCCGCATATTCAATAAAGCATTAAACTCTACCGAAGTATCTACTCTTTACTTAGAAACCGCTTGTGTATATACATCTACCACAGACATAGTAAACTATCCTGCAGGGACTACACCTGTAGCTTATTACAAATTGGACAACAGTAGTGAGGACTTTTCCACAGGAGGTAACGATGGAACTGACACGAACATTGAGTACAGATTTGGGCGATTCGGTCAAGCTGCGGTGTTTAATGGCACTAATGGCAAAATATCAACACCTATTACATCTTCAGATATTGGCACAAGTTTCACAATTTCTTGTTGGGTAAATGTTGATGCTGCATCTGATAATTATCACGTACCCATTGGTAATTATTCATTAAGCGGAGGGTGGTATATGGCTATGTTTAATAATATGAAATTCAATTTTTATAGTAGTGTAGGTGGAATAGACTTTTCTACTACTGCTACTTATGAATATGGAAATTGGTATCACTTTTGCGTAGTTTTTACAAATAACTCTGATTTAAAAGTATTTATAAACGGTGATAAAGAAACAAATTCACAATCTGTTGCGGCAGGGACAAGCACTGCGGGTATTCAAATTGGAGTGATTGGAAGTTACTCATCATCTACTAATACAGAATTTGATGGTAAAATAGACCAAGTAAGAATATACGACACCGCCCTTACAGATAGCCAAGTAACAGAACTATACAACGAAAAACCTGAAGTAGATACATCTAACTTTAAGGCGGTGTTGTATGAGGGGAATTCACCCTATGTTTCAAACGTAGGTTTTCAGCCTGACCTTTTATGGGTTAAGGGTAGAACTTTTGCAAGTAATAACAGACTTTTTGATTCCGTTAGAGGTGCGAGTGCAGGTTCTTTAAAGGCAAATGGAACTGATGCAGAAGCTACAGCAAGTGGTCAAAGAATTACCTCTTTTGAAGCTAATGGTTTTATAGCTCCATCAGAAGCAGGTGATATAAATCAAAGTAGTCAAGACTTTGTAGCTTGGGTTTGGAAAGGCGGAGGCGATGCAGTTGCAGGAAGTGGTACTGCCACAAACGTTCAAGTTAGTGCTAATACAGAAGCAGGGTTTAGTATTGTTACTATGGATGCCGATGCAGGAGTTAGAACAGTTTCCCACGGACTAAGCCAAGCACCTGAATTAATTATTTGGAAGTCAAGAACAAGTAGCGGAAACTATTGGCAAGTATTGGCACAAGCTGCTAATGGCGGTAATGGTCATTTAGGAAGATTGGCTTTACAGAGAAGCGATGCTTTTTTAGCTGTTTCAAGCGTTTGGAACAACACGCAACCAACAGATAGTGTATTTACTTTAGGCACAAGTTGTCCCGATAAAGGGGTCGCCTACTGTTTCCATTCAGTAAGCGGATATAGTAAGATAGGAACTTATACAGGTGCAACTTCAGGAGTTACTGAAAATATAGGATTTGAGCCATCAATGGTAATAATTAAAAATATTACACAGTCAGACCCTTGGGGAATCTTTGACAATAAAAGACCAAGCGGAACAGGAAATAGAAGTTATCTCTACCCAAGTACAGCAGATGATGAAGATGTTTATAGTGGGAGTTTGTCAGGACTTACTTTAACATCAACAGGGTTTGCCATAGACAATACAAATAGTCATATGGTTAATCAAAATGGAGAAACCTATTTATATATGGCATTTAAATAAGATGGAAGATTTGAAGATATTTCAGAAAATTAAAAAGTATTATATTTGTAAAAAATAAAGAATTATGGCATCTACTGTTTACAACGGAACAAATTTATTATTAAAATTCATCGCTGATGGCGGTACTTTGGCAACTATCGGTCACTCAACGAGTGCATCTCTTTCGTTGTCTATGGATGCCCCGGAGGCAACAAGCAAAGATTCGGGAGGTTATCAAGAAGTGATCGCCGGACTTAGAAGTGGAGAAATTAGCTTTGAAGGTCTTGTTGATTATACGGACACCCAAAATGTACCGGCAATGGCTACGCTTATGGAAAACCGTTCAAAAATTGATTGGTCTTTTGGAACTACCACAACCGGTGATACTGTTTTTTCAGGTGAAGGATTTATCACTTCAATTGAAACAAGTGGTGAGATGGAAAGTGCGGTTACCTATTCAGGGACTATCGTGACTACCGGATCAATTACAACTGCGGTCAACTCGTAATTTTAATACATAATGGGGAACAAAAGGAGGGGTTACCACGACCTTAAAATTGGTGGCAAGATTAGGACAATGCACTTTTCAATGAACTTTTGGAGTGCATTTACCGATGAATTAAACATTTCACTTGACCAATTAGGGGATATCTTTGAGGGTGGAATATCATTGAGTGTAATTCGAGAAATCATTTATTGTGGTTTATTAGCAAACGACCAAGAACAAGGCAACGAAATTGACTATAATAAATTCAAAGTCGGTGCGTGGTTGGAGGATGTTGATGCCAATCAACTTGAAAAGATTGTCACGGCAATGACCGAATCACGAATCCTTGGGAATGATTTAAATATGGGGATTCAAAGAAACCCCACCGAGGAAAAAAAAACACAAGCGAATCCGAGCAAATAACTTGGGATTCATTAGCTGATTATTTTATTGGGCAATGCGGTATTCCGCCGGGTGATTTTTGGATAAACACTTGGAAGGAAAATCAGCTATTGGGCGAAAGCCATATCATCAAACAAAACCTTGAGTGGGAACGTTTGAGGTATTTGGCAACACTTATCCATAATGTAAATTGCACCAAGAAAAGCCAAACAATAAAACCCCCGGATTTGTTTCCATTGCCGCAGGATGTTTACATCAAAAAGAACGTTCCAAGGTCAACCCCTGAGAAATTAAAAGAATTTGAAGATTTATTGGAATCAATGAAAGACATTCCAAGGGAGGTTGTTTTTTAAATTGTTAAATTTGCATTATGGCAAACATTTTAGAAGTAATAATAAATGGGGATGCAAAAGGATTAAATAAATCACTTTCATCAGCATCAGCGAAACTAAAAGCATTCGGGAGGCAAACCACCGACATTGGAACTCGGCTTTCAACAAGATTAACTTTACCCATCGGTCTTGCCGGTGCGGCTATGATTAAACTCGCATCTGACACCGATGAATCATTGAACAAAGTTGATGTTGCTTTCAAAGGTTCTTCACAAGAGGTCAGGGATTTTGCAAAAACTACTTTACAAAGTTTTGGTATTGCAAGAGGTCAGGCGTTAGATATGGCGGCACTTTTTGGAGATATGTCCACATCAATGGGATTGTCAACTGCCGAGGCGGCTAAAATGTCCATTTCTTTGACCGGACTTGCCGGGGACTTGGCATCTTTTAAAAACATAAATATTGAAGAAGTCACTACGGCATTGGCGGGGGTGTTTACCGGTGAAACTGAATCCTTGAAAAGACTTGGGATAGTTATGACTGAGGTGAATTTGCAACAATTCGCTTTGGACAAAGGAATGACAAAGAGCATCAAGAAGATGAATCAAGCCGAAAAGGTTGCTTTGCGTTATGAATATATAATTGCAAAAACGGCAAATTCTCAAGGTGATTTTGCAAGGACATCCGGTGGTGCGGCAAACCAAATGAGGATGTTTAGTCAAGGATTAAAAGAACTTGGAAGTCAATTTGGTGAAATTATATTACCATTTTTTACCAAAATAGTAGTACGGGCAAATAATTTAATAAAGTCATTGAAAAACCTTAATCCTGAGATTGTTCAAATGGGATTTGTTGTTGCCGGTATTGCCGCCGCTTTACCGCCTTTATTAATTGTAATTGGTTCTTTTGTCACGGTTATCGGTGCAATACTTTCGCCCGTTGGGTTAGTGGTTGCGGCACTTGGTTTATTGGTTTTAAAATTTAATGAAATTTCAAATGTAGTTAATGATTTTTCCGTGACCCTAAAGGTTGCTTTTCAGTTGGTAATTAGCAAGTCAATTGAGAAAGTAAAATTATTAATGAACAATTTAGGTCGATTAGGTGCGATAATCAAAGAACTTATTACCAAAAGATTTTCATCTGATTTAGACAGTATAAATGAAAAGTACGATGAACAAGCCGATAAAATAAGGGAAAACGCAAAGGAACAACAAGACTTAATAAAAAAATTCGGAGAACTTAGAAAAGAAACGAATGATTTGCCGCCAACAATTGATGTTCTTTTAGGTAAATTAGAGCAATTATCAAAAAAGTTTTTTAAAACTAAAGGGGCGACATCGGCGGCAGTAAAACCTTTAAAAGATTTAAACAATATTTTCGGAAACGGAATGAATTTTTCTTTTGATGTTGCAACAGACTCAAAAGCAAAGACAACATTTTCATCATTAAATAAAGGGATTGAATCTTCAATTAAAAAATTTGAGGAAATTGACAAAAAAAGAAAGGAATTTATAAAAGGTATAAATGACACCGCATCGGATATAATAAACACCGGGTTTGCGGATGTTTTAGTTAATATGGGCGAATCTATTGGTCAAACTTTTGCAGGAATTAATGATTCCGGACAAAATTTTGCAATTAGTTTATTGTCAACAATTGGCACAATGGCAACTCAATTGGGGAAAATGGCGATAGCGGTAGGTATTGGAATTAAAGGAATTAAAACCGCATTAAAATCTTTGAATCCTGCGGTTGCTATTGCCGCCGGTGTTGCATTGGTGGCGTTGGGTGCGTTTGTTTCAAATAGAGCCAATAAAATTGGATCCGGAGGCGTTACGGCGTTTGCAAATGGCGGTATCGTATCAGCACCAACCCTTGGACTAATGGGTGAATATCCCGGTGCAAGGTCAAACCCCGAAGTGATCGCCCCCCTTGACAAATTAAAATCAATGATTGGCGGAGGTCAAACAAATGTAAATATTACCGGAGGCTTTAAATTAGAGGGTCAAGATTTGGTCTTGGCATTACAGAGAGCCGATAGGAACAGAACAAGAATTTTATAATGGCATACGGCGAGAAGTTTTCTTTGTTGTTTTCCGATGTTTACAATAATCCTCGGAAACTTTCAATTCTACAAAAAGACTATTCCGGAGCGGTTTTTCCACTTATTGGAACAGACAACCCGGTGGTAATTAAATGGGACAACAATGATGATTTTTATAATCCAATAATCGGTTCAACTTGTGAGATAAATCTTTTTGTGACCGAATCAACCGGGGGTAAAAGTTGGGATGAACTTGATGAAAATTGGAATCTAAGCGAAGTCCAATGGAATGAAACAACGGGAACATCCGGAACAAATTACGATGATTGGTACAATGCCGATGAACGAGAATATAAGGTTCAAATTTCAACCGGGGATATAAGTGGATCACCACTTTGGGATTCAATTACTGACCAATGGCAAACATCCGCCGTTGATTGGGATGATCCATCCGGTCAAGGTTTTGAATTTTATTGGGAAGGGTTTATTGTTGTTGACCGTTATCAAGAGGCATTTACCACAACACCATTTCCGATTAAATTAGTGGCATCTGATGGACTTGGACTTTTAGATGGTTATGATGCACCGAACTCCAATATTGTATTGGATGGTTCATCGCCAAGTCAAACATTCCAATCGAACTTTGATGAGGCGTTTTACTATGTTTATAAAATACTACAAAACACCGGACTTGATTTTGACATATTTGTTGCCAATTCAATAAGGGGTCAAGGGTTTTTGGATTCAGATGATAAAACCATTTTAAACGACATTGAACTTTTTGAATATGGTGTTTTGACTAATTCAAATCTGAACTTAAATGCCAAGGATTTATTGGTTAAAATTTTAAAATCAATCAACTCAAGAATATTCCAAAGTCAAGGGCGTTGGTATATTATGAGCAACTCCAATTTGCTTGACAATAGGATTTATGAATCACAAGCAACAACAGTTTCAACTCCAATTGTTGAAAATATACATATTACCACTACCGAAAACATACCGGCAACAATTGAACTCAATGGATTCGATGCGGAGGGGTTGTCTTTGACTTTTGCAATCACGGATGATGTTGATAATGGTTCAACGAGTTTGAGTGGATCTACGGTCACCTATACGCCCACAACAGATTACACCGGGCGTGATGAATTTTATTTCACGGCAAATAACGGCACAAATACATCCAATGCCGCTTATGTAATAATAACAGTAAACGCCGCCCCCGAAGAATCAGTTACTCCGGGAGTTTATGTAATTCCTCCGTATAATGTTCGACCTTATGCCAACGTATATTTTGGTAATACAATAACTGAATCACTATCAAGAGCGAAAGGGATTGCAAGGTATTTCCCAAGAACTCACGAATCATATATCCTTGATCAAATTTCTTCAGTAGAAAATTTTAACAAGACAAGAGGGTTCAATATGTTTAATTTTGGAATCTCAGTTGGTGCCGGACAATCAAATGGGTCGGATGCTAATTCTTGGAGATGGGCGCAAGTTGGAACAAAAATGGTTTGGTATTTAATCCCCGGAAGTTTAAGTCCATTCGCTTATGGTTATAAGGTAGTAAACAACACAATTGATCCAACACCACCATCACCGTTGTTTAAATTTGGTCGAACTCCCGACTTTGATAATGCGGTATTTAGTCTGCCTAATGGGTATTATTCTTTTTATGAAGTACCTTTTGTCAATAATTTACATTATTTTAATCAATATAAAGTAGGATATTCATCCGCTTTAGGTGTTAACTTTAGTACAATGCCACAAATATCATCGAGGGATGACTACCCACAAGACTTAAAAGATGTCATTAGTAATTTTGGGCAGAATTATATCATAACGGTCAGAATCGAAAATGACTATGTTGTTGAACGCTATCAATTCGCAAGTGAATAATTATGGGAACAATTAGAGATGCACAATTAGATTTATTAACCAACTCCGGTCAAGAATTTATCCAATTTAAAAGATATGACAAGGATGGGGTTTATTTAGAAACGTTGGTTGAAGATGTTTTATTAACCGCCCCGGATGAGGTCATTCCGGTTGGCAATGATATGACTGTTGAATATTTACCACCTATAAAAAAGGCGGAATATATAACAAAGGTTGATGCTTTTGAGGATGTTCATCCGAACAGTCATTTTATGTATTCGACATCAACGGCATCATATCGTTGGGATGTAGGAACTTGCAATTTTGTTTCACCATCATCAGGAAGCAATCCAAAAACTTTTCCATTGAGCAAAAATGTTTATTTAGACACGACAACTACAAATGCATCAAGGGCTACAAGTGTTGGATTAATTGGCACAACTTTACAAGCAACCGCATTAAATGAATCAGAAATTATAGCTTTGCCGCAAGTAAATCAAAAAATGCCGGTAAAACTTGAATTTGAATATTTTGCAGATACCGATTCTGATGATGTTGAAATTGAATTTAGATTTGAATTAACATATCGTTTTTTCTATTCCGGTACCGGTTATGATGTTGAATACAATGCACAGTCAAACGAATTTGTTGAAAATACTTACGTTGGCGGTTCATATCCTGAAAGAAATTACACAAGTGTACAAACTAATAATCAATGGCAAAAATTCACTATTGATGTTCCACCATACAAAGCCGGGGAAGTTGATGCAACTACAATTGGACAATATACCGATAAATTGTATGTTGACTTTAGATTAGCACAACCAATCGTGACCGGAACGACTGCCGATTTCAATAGGCTTTATATTGACAACCTTAAAATATCTGAGGCGGTTCAAACAAGGTCAACGGCGATAATGGAAAACAAGTCAAGGACTACAAGTGTGATTTCAAATTTCTACCAATCAAAGGATAATATTTTGTCAAACGCACTTAAAAATTCAAAACACGATGGTCGGATTTTAGGAGATTTCGTGACAAGAATTGCACCAAATGCGGTAAAACCTATTGACCAACTTATCACTCAAGAGATGATAAATGATTACCGTGAATATGTAAAAAGATTCGAGGGAACGTTTTTTAATACCAACCCCGAACCAATCCCGATTTCATTGCATAATAAATTGTGGATGAACTTTCAAACGAATCAAGAACCGGTTTCATCAATTATTGATTCAATGTCTTATTCTTTAAAGAAAAACGAATACAAAATAGTGTGCCACATCCCAAATCAAGATGATGATGTAAGTGCAGACTTTCAAATTAAATACGAATAAAAAGTCCCCTTTTGTTTCCTTCCCCCTATTGGTTCGCTTGAATCGTAGGGGGTTTTTTTAACCTTTTTTTTAAATTATTTAGTAAAATATTTTTTAGTTTGTAAAATAAATTATATATTGCAGTATATTTAAAAACAAAAAAACAATAGAAATTATGGATGCAACAATATCAAAAAACAAATTTTCAAACGGAACAACAAAATACACCGTTGTCAAATGGGATGGTTTTTTTAACCCAATCGAAACTTTTTCTACTAAAAAGAAAAAAGATGCTTACGAAAAATTTTCACAATTTTTTAGAGAAACATATAACAAGTAAAAACAACCGGGGGCATCTCTGCCCCCATTAAAACAATTATTATGAAATTCAAAAATTTAAGTTTTATCGACCACCCCACCACAAATGGCATAATGGCTCAAGTTTTAAACGATGAGGGCAAAAGAATATCTGTTATTGCAGGGGAAGGTCTTTATAGTGATTCGAAATTTGGACATCGAAAAGGGGTGTCTGACCCAAAAGATGCAATGTCTTTTGAAGTATTTATTGATGGTGAAGATGATGTCAGAACTTATCAATCACGAGAGGATATTGATGAGATATTGTCACAACATTTTTATACAACTGAAGATACAATGACTCCAAAAGAATTGGCTTATAATTTACACGAAGATATGGAGGTGATTTCAGCAGATGTTTCAAGGCAATCTTATCCGGACATCGTAGGTTATTCAAGCTTAAAAGAAGATGAGCAAATTGAAGTATTGGAAACTTTATTCAAGCAAAAAACAATTACTTGGAAATTTAATTTTATTTAAAAAATATGAACGAATTTGAAATCCATTTTATCAACGAAATAAAGCGTTTGCATATCCGCAAATTGGATGTTTTGGAATGTCTTGACATTACATTGCCAACGCTAAATTC
>Ga0181553_10001835_pt1 | contig 18946 bp, 14 predicted proteins | sample 011ome_17_FD_133753 | JGI IMG/M metagenome (GOLD analysis project Ga0181553, IMG submission 133753) | Coastal salt marsh microbial communities from the Groves Creek Marsh, Skidaway Island, Georgia - 011502XT metaG (megahit assembly) | ecosystem: Environmental > Aquatic > Marine > Intertidal...
CACGGACGTTACCGGCACTGTGACCCTGCCTTCTGGCACGGAAATGGTTATGCCCGGCGACAACCTGAAGTTCGAAGTCGAGCTGATCGCCCCCATCGCGATGGAAGATGGTCTGCGCTTCGCGATCCGCGAAGGCGGCCGCACAGTCGGCGCAGGCGTGGTCTCCAAAATCATCGCTTAATCGCTAGCGATTTTCTAAACTCAAAGAAAGCCGCGCCTTCGGGGGCGGCTTTTTTCATTAAAGTTGTGCGGTATTGTGACCTACTTTGTGATCTGCTGCGAGCGCCTCTGCATCCATGAAGGATTGCAGTCTTTTGGCCAGTGCGGCGGTCTCGGCCTCCGAGAGCTTCGAGGGCACAGTCTCCTCCCAAACCCGCCAACGCAGATGCAGTTTGGTAAAAGGCAGCGGGAAGATCAGCCGATCCCATGTTGGCCATGTGAGATAATGTTTGGCTGAAAACGTAAAACTGACCACGGGCACTTGGGCGGAGCGCGCCCATTGGATTGGGGTTGATTTTGCGACCCGCGCAGGCCCGCGTGGCCCATCTGGCGAGACGCCAATCGAGATGCCCTCGCGCAACCCTTTTAGGATGAGGCGCATTTCAGCGGCTCCAAGGATACCGCGCGGCATTGGCACGCTTTCATAGCCGAAATGACGGTGGATATGGCCCACCAACCGCCCCGCCCGTGCATCAGACGTCAGGCTGCGACAGCGATATTTAGAAAGATCAAACATAAAGGGCGTCATCATCAGCCGTTGATGCCAACAAACGATGATCACAGCGCCGTGGGTGGCCAATGCCGTCTCAACATGTGTCCAACCCTCTTCCTCGCGGCGCGAGGTTATGCGCACCAACCGCGCCCATGCCCCAAAAACCGCTGCAACCGCGCGATTTGCAAAGGCGGAATTTGCGATCCTTTTGCGTAGGGTTGTGGCGGTCTTGGTCATAGCTAGTTTCCTTCGCGCAAACTGTCCCGCCGTGCAAGCATCAAGCGGGAGATAAACCATGGAAATCTGCGCAGCCTTCCTCTTGCATTGGGGGCCAAGCCCCGCTATCAGCATGCACGGCCTTAGGGGTATAGCTCAGTTGGTAGAGCAACGGATTCCAAATCCGTAGGCCGCGGGTTCGAATCCTGCTGCCCCTGCCACTTTCCTTGGTTATCAACCTTGGACAGCACATAGCGTGCTTCGCGGCTTGCATCATCGGGCGCGCTTGCCTATATCAGCCGACAATCGAAAAAGGTAAAAGACCATGGCCAACCCGATCCAATTTGTTCAACAAACCCGCGCCGAGATTGCCAAGATCGTTTGGCCGACCCGCCGCGAGCTTGTGACCACCACCGCGATGGTATTCGCGATGGCGGTTTTGGCGGCGTTGTTCTTTTTCATGGTCGATTGGCTGATCCGCCAAGGTTTGGAATTGCTGCTGACGGCGGTAGGCTAAGACCCTTGAACCCTTGATTTTCCCTATTTCGGGGGGTAGGGGGGCGGAGAATATTTCCCGGCGGCGTGTATCGATTCGAGATACACGCTGATTTTTTGTTTCGGGACGGCACGCGCGGCATGATGCCAAGCGGTTGGACACTAAAATAACTGGCGCGCGATCGCGCCTTATGTCGAGGATGGAAGAAGCGGATGGCGAAACGGTGGTATTCGGTGAGCGTGCTGTCAAATTTTGAGAAGCGCATCGCCGAGCAGATCAGAAACGCCGTGGCCGAAAAGGGCCTCGAGGATGAGATCGAAGAAGTTCTCGTTCCTGAAGAGGAAGTGATCGAGATTCGCCGTGGCAAGAAAGTCACCGTCCCGCGCCGCTTTATGCCTGGCTATGTTCTGGTGCGCATGGAATTGACCGACCGCGCCTATCATGCTGTGTCTTCGATCCCGCGCGTCACAGGGTTCCTTGGGCCGCAGGGCCGCCCCATGCCGATGCGCGATGATGAAGTGAACGCGATCCTGAACCGTGTCGAAGAGGGCGAGGCCAGCCCCCGCTCGACCATCACCTTTGATGTTGGTGAAAAGGTTAAGGTTAATGATGGGCCGTTTGAAGATTTCGATGGCATGGTCGAAGAAGTTGATGATGAGAACCAGCGCCTCAAGGTGATGGTCTCGATTTTCGGGCGCGCAACGCCCGTGGAATTGGAATTCACGCAGGTGTCGAAAACCGCCTGATGTGGGTGCGGCGCGCAAGCGCCGCTCATTCGTGGGAGGCAGGATCATGCGCGCATGATGTGCCGAACCACGCTAGCGACTGGGAAAGGGACGCGTCCCGATCCTGATAGGGTGCAGCCAAGCTGTGCCGATGAAAAAAAGGAGAGGCCAGATGGCCAAGAAACTTGCTGGAACGATGAAGCTGCAGATCCCTGCAGGTCAAGCTAACCCATCCCCACCTGTTGGCCCTGCATTGGGTCAGCGCGGGATTAACATCATGGAATTCTGCAAGGCGTTCAACGCCAAGACTGCAGATATGGAGCAAGGCGCCCCTTGCCCTACCCTGATCACCTATTACCAAGACAAATCTTTTGCGATGGAAATCAAGACGCCGCCTGCGTCTTATTACCTGAAAAAGGCCGCAGGTTTGAAATCTGTTGGCAAGCGCAACCGCCCACGCGGTGCCGAAAATCCCGGTCGTGAGACCATCGCAACTGTGACTGTTGCTCAGGTTCGTGAAATCGCTGAAGCCAAGATGAAAGACCTCAGCGCGAACGATGTTGAAGCGGCAATGAAAATCATCCTCGGCTCTGCAAAGTCGATGGGTATTGAGGTGAAAGGGTAAGTTATGGGCAAGATTGGTAAGCGCGTAACGGCAGCCCGTGCCGCCTTCGCAGGAAAAGAAGACATCACAATCGAAGAAGCTGTTGAGCTGATCAAAGCCAATGCTTCGGCAAAATTCGATGAATCGGTTGATATTTCAATGAACTTGGGCGTTGACCCTCGTCACGCTGACCAAATGGTGCGCGGCACAGTGACCTTGCCAAATGGCACAGGCAAATCTGTGCGCGTTGCGGTTTTCGCACGCGGCCCCAAGGCAGACGAAGCCAAGGCTGCAGGCGCGGATATCGTTGGCGCGGAAGACCTGATGGAAATCGTTCAGGGCGGCAAGATCGAGTTTGATCGCTGCATCGCAACCCCTGACATGATGCCAATCGTGGGCCGTTTGGGTAAGGTTCTTGGGCCTCGTAACCTGATGCCAAACCCAAAAATCGGCACTGTGACCATGGACGTTAAAGAGGCCGTAGAAGCGGCCAAAGGCGGTCAGGTTCAGTTCAAGGTCGAGAAGGCGGGCATCGTTCATTGTGCAGTTGGCAAAGCCAGCTTTGACGCAGCGAAACTGGCGGAAAATATCCGCGCCTTTGTTGACGCAGTATCGAAGTCTAAGCCAGCAGGCGCAAAAGGCACTTATTTGAAGCGTATCACGCTCAGCTCCACCATGGGGCCTGGCGTGTCGGTTAGCGTTGAAAGCGCGACCAACGCGTAAACAGTTTTGGCCCTCTCTGTGCGAGGGGGCCGAAAGCCGCGGGGTGTGACCGCAAGAACTCGGGTGGGACAACTTTGGTCACAAAGTGGTGTTCGCTCTTGGGTTTCTTTGCGTTCTGTCGTATGGCCCCGTTTCGACCCGTGTCTGCGATTCGCTCGTGGGCGCGGTCACCTGTCCGAGACGGAGGGTGGGCGCATGCCCGTAAATCCTTCCTGAGATGGGAAACGAGTTTCGGATTTCCGCAAGGCCACCGCGCCTTCGGGCGGTCTGGCTCGGGCCCCTCACTTGGACCCGAAGAGGTAGGGAAACCTGCCAAACTTGAGCCGGGGGGTGACCCCCTAATTGGAGTAGAACTGTGGATAGAGCCCAGAAAGAGAGAGTGGTCGAGGAACTCGGCCAAATCTTTGAAAGCTCTGGCGTTGTCGTGGTGTCTCACTACGCGGGCCTCACGGTTGCTGAGATGCAAGACCTGCGCGCGAAAATGCGCGAAGCTGGTGGGTCTGTACGCGTCGCCAAGAACAGGCTCGCCAAGATCGCCCTTCAAGGAACGCCTGCCGAAGGCATTGCTGACCTGATGACGGGTATGACTGTGTTGTCCTATTCCGAGGATCCTGTGGCTGCGGCCAAGGTTGCCGAGGACTACGCCAAGGCGAATGCTAAATTCGTTATCATTGGCGGTGCTATGGGCGGCACTGTGCTTGATCAAGCTGGCGTTAAAGCCGTTGCGTCCATGCCATCCCGTGAGGAGCTTATTGCTTCGATCGTGGGCTGCATTGGGGCACCTGCTTCCAACATCGCTGGCGCAATTGGCGTACCTGCTTCGAATATTGCGAGCATCCTTTCGACCATCGAAGAGAAGGCCGAAGCCGCATAATGCAACCTTGAGACCCGTTATGTTTGGCTATGCCGCATGACGTTGGATCACAAATTTAGATACGGAAACCGAAAAATGGCTGATATCAAAAAACTTGCCGAAGAGATCGTGGGCTTGACCCTTCTCGAAGCACAAGAACTGAAGAACTACCTCAAAGACGAATATGGCATCGAGCCTGCTGCAGGCGGCGCTGTCATGATGGCAGGCCCTGCTGCTGGTGGTGACGCCGGCGCAGCTGCTGAAGAGAAAACCGAATTTGACGTTATCCTGAAATCTGCTGGCGGCAATAAAATTGCTGTCATCAAAGAAGTTCGCGGCATCACAGGTCTTGGCCTCGTTGAAGCGAAGAACCTCGTTGAAGCAGGTGGCAAGGCCGTCAAAGAAGGCGTTGCAAAAGCAGAAGCAGACGACATCAAAGCCAAGCTCGAAGCAGCTGGCGCAGAAGTCGAACTCAAGTAATCATGGAAGGAATGCGCTTGGCGCATTCCCCATGTTGCGATGTGGCTGGGCGGGTTTTTCCTGTCCAGCCATCCTCACCTAGATGAGGGCCTTGGTGGCCAAGACCTTCTTCTAGGTGTGGTGCAGGATCGGGAGCTTGCCGGTGGGACGGCAGGCATGAATGGATCCTCCATCCGCTTGTTTCAAAGCCCCCCGTGCCGTGGCCCCGACGGTGCGCGTGGAGCGAAAGAAACGAAAGGTGTATCAGAGCATGGCTCAGACCTACGCAGGCCAGAAGCGCATTCGCAAATTCTATGGCAAAATCCGTGAAGTATTGGAAATGCCGAACCTCATCGAGGTTCAGAAATCTTCCTATGACCTTTTCCTGAAATCAGGCGACCAAGACACGCCTTTGGATGGTGAAGGCATCAAGGGTGTTTTCCAGTCGGTTTTCCCGATCAAAGATTTCAACGAAACTTCGGTTTTAGAATTCGTTAAATACGAATTGGAAGCCCCGAAGTTTGATGTCGAGGAATGCCAAAGCCGCGATTTGACTTATGCTGCGCCGCTCAAGGTGACCTTGCGTTTGATCGTATTTGATGTTGACGAGGATACGGGCGCAAAATCCGTCAAAGACATCAAAGAGCAAGATGTGTTCATGGGCGATATGCCTTTGATGACGCCAAACGGCACGTTCATCGTGAACGGCACCGAGCGCGTGATCGTCAGCCAAATGCACCGTTCCCCTGGTGTGTTCTTCGACCATGACAAAGGCAAAACCCATTCTTCGGGCAAGCTTTTGTTTGCTTGCCGCATCATCCCTTATCGTGGCTCTTGGTTGGATTTCGAGTTTGACGCCAAGGACATCGTGTTTGCGCGCATTGACCGCCGCCGCAAATTGCCAGTGACCACGCTGCTTTATGCGCTTGGGTTGGATCAAGAAGGCATCATGGATGCCTATTATGACACTGTGATGTTCCGCTCTGTTAAGAACAAAGGTTGGGCAACCAAGTTCTTCCCCGAGCGTGTGCGCGGCACCCGTCCTACATTTGATCTTGTTGATGCAGCCACTGGCGAAGTCATCGCTGAGGCAGGAAAGAAGATCACCCCGCGCGCTGTGAAGCAGTTGATTGACGGGGGTAAAGTCTCCGAACTGTTGGTGCCTTTCGATCACATCGTGGGCCGCTTTGTTGCGAAGGATATCATCAACGAAGAAACTGGCGCGATTTATGTCGAAGCTGGGGACGAGTTGACATGGGAAACCGACAAGGATGGCAATGTCACGGGCGGCACGCTGAAGGATCTGATGGATGCGGGCATCACCGACATCCCAGTTCTCGACATCGATAACATCAATGTTGGCGCCTATATCCGCAACACTATGGCGGTTGATAAGAACATGAACCGCGAAGGCGCGTTGATGGATATCTATCGGGTCATGCGCCCAGGCGAGCCACCAACCGTTGAAGCGGCAAGCGCCCTCTTTGACACGCTGTTCTTCGACAGCGAGCGCTATGATCTGTCTGCTGTTGGTCGCGTTAAGATGAACATGCGCCTCGATCTCGATGCGCCTGACACAACCCGCATTCTGCGCCGCGAAGATATCGTTGCCTGCATCAAAGCCTTGGTTGAACTGCGCGATGGCAAGGGCGACATTGACGATATTGACCATTTGGGCAACCGCCGCGTGCGTTCGGTGGGTGAATTGATGGAGAACCAGTATCGCGTGGGCCTGCTTCGTATGGAGCGCGCGATCAAGGAACGTATGTCCTCGGTCGAAATCGATACTGTGATGCCACAGGATCTGATCAACGCGAAACCCGCCGCTGCGGCTGTTCGCGAATTCTTTGGCTCAAGCCAGTTGTCTCAGTTCATGGACCAGACCAACCCACTGTCGGAAGTCACCCATAAGCGCCGCTTGTCGGCTCTTGGGCCTGGCGGTCTGACGCGCGAGCGCGCAGGGTTCGAGGTTCGTGACGTTCACCCAACCCATTACGGCCGTATGTGCCCGATTGAAACGCCAGAAGGGCCCAATATTGGTCTGATCAACTCGCTTGCGACCTTCGCGCGGGTGAACAAATACGGCTTCATCGAAACCCCATATCGCCGCGTTGTGGACACCAAAGTGACCGATGAGGTCGTCTACATGTCCGCGACCGAAGAAATGCGCCACACAGTTGCGCAGGCCAACGCGACCTTGGACGCAAGCGGCAAGTTCATCAATGATCTGGTGAACACCCGTCAATCGGGCGAATACACGCTTGCACCGCGCGATCAGGTTGACCTGATTGACGTATCGCCCAAACAGTTGGTTTCGGTTGCGGCCTCGCTCATTCCATTCTTGGAAAACGATGACGCGAACCGCGCTTTGATGGGCTCAAACATGCAACGTCAGGCGGTTCCGCTGTTGCAAGCTGACGCGCCTTTCGTAGGCACAGGCATCGAAAGTGTTGTTGCGCGCGATTCTGGTGCGGCGATCATGGCCAAACGTGGCGGGATCATCGACCAAGTGGATGCAGAACGTATCGTTGTGCGCGCCACCGAAGATCTGGAACTGGGCGATGCGGGCGTCGATATCTACCGCCTTCGTAAATTTCAGCGCTCAAACCAGAACACCTGCATCAACCAGCGCCCCTTGGTGAAAGTGGGCGATCGTGTCGGCAAAGGTGAAGTGATTGCCGATGGCCCTTCGACCGATATGGGCGAATTGGCCTTGGGTAAGAACGTGGTCGTGGCGTTTATGCCATGGAATGGCTACAACTACGAAGACTCGATCCTCATTTCCGAGCGCATCGTGCGTGATGACGTTTTCACCTCGATCCATATCGAGGAATTCGAAGTTGCTGCCCGTGACACCAAGCTTGGGCCTGAGGAAATCACCCGCGACATTCCAAACGTAGGGGAAGAAGCCCTTCGCAACCTCGATGAGGCGGGCATCGTCTATATCGGCGCCGAAGTTGGGCCCGGTGACATTCTTGTTGGCAAGATAACGCCAAAGGGTGAAAGCCCAATGACCCCAGAAGAAAAACTTCTGCGGGCGATCTTTGGCGAAAAAGCGTCTGATGTGCGTGATACATCTTTGCGCCTGCCACCCGGTGATTTCGGGACAGTCGTGGAAGTGCGCGTTTTCAACCGCCATGGTGTCGACAAGGACGAGCGCGCGCTGCAAATCGAGCGCGAGATTGTCGAGCGTCTGGCACGCGACCGTGATGACGAGTTGGCAATTCTTGAGCGCAACATCTATGCGCGTCTCAAGTCCATGCTGCTTGGCAAAACTGCGGTAAAAGGGCCAAAAGGCGTCAAAGCAGGGTCTGAGATCACGGAAGAGTTGCTTGAAACGCTCAGCCACGGCCAGTGGTGGCAGCTTGCTCTTGGTGATGAGAAAGACGCCGCTGAAGTAGAGGCGCTGAACCAACAGTTTGACGCACAAAAGCGCACCTTGGATCATCGTTTTGAGGATAAGGTCGAGAAAGTTCGCCGCGGCGATGACCTGCCTCCAGGCGTGATGAAAATGGTCAAAGTCTTTATTGCCGTGAAGCGCAAGCTTCAGCCAGGTGATAAGATGGCGGGCCGTCACGGCAACAAGGGTGTGATCTCGAAAGTGGTTCCGATGGAGGATATGCCTTTCCTTGCAGATGGCACCCCTGTCGATTTCGTTCTGAACCCTCTCGGCGTGCCTTCGCGTATGAACGTGGGTCAGATTTTGGAAACCCATATGGGTTGGGCCGCACGCGGTCTGGGTCTGAAGATTGACGAAGCCTTGGACGAATATCGCCGCTCTGGTGACATGACGCCTGTGCGCGATGCCCTCAAAATCGCTTATGGTGATGAGGTGTATGGCGAGGCCTTTGCCGATCTGGACGACACAGCATTGGTTGAGTCCGCTTCAACCGTGACCCGCGGTGTTCCGATTGCAACGCCTGTATTTGACGGTGCAAAAGAGGCCGATGTAAACGATGCGCTGACCCGCGCGGGTTTTGACACATCGGGCCAATCGGTTCTTTACGATGGCCGCTCGGGTGAGCAATTCGCCCGTCCCGTCACCGTGGGTGTGAAATACCTGCTGAAACTGCATCACCTCGTGGATGACAAAATCCACGCGCGCTCGACAGGGCCATACAGCCTTGTCACCCAACAGCCGCTCGGCGGTAAGGCGCAATTCGGTGGGCAGCGCTTTGGTGAGATGGAGGTCTGGGCCTTGGAGGCTTATGGCGCTGCATACACCTTGCAGGAAATGCTCACTGTTAAGTCGGATGACGTTGCAGGCCGCACCAAGGTCTATGAATCGATCGTCAAAGGCGAGGACAATTTCGAAGCAGGCGTGCCTGAATCGTTCAACGTTCTCGTCAAGGAAGTGCGTGGCCTCGGCCTCAACATGGAACTCCTGGATGCGGAGGATGAAGAGTAAGCGGTTGGCGGGGCCCGTCCCCGCCGCTGCCTGATCCCCCATCTCTCTGCCCGAATTCAAGGATTTGAAAATGAACCAGGAACTCACGAACAACCCGTTCAACCCGCTTGTCGCGCCAAAAGCGTTTGACGAGATCAAAGTCTCGCTTGCCAGCCCTGAGCGTATTCTCAGCTGGTCGTATGGCGAGATCAAAAAGCCTGAGACGATCAACTACCGCACCTTTAAGCCCGAGCGTGACGGCCTGTTCTGCGCGCGTATCTTTGGGCCCGTAAAAGATTACGAATGTCTGTGCGGCAAATATAAGCGCATGAAGTATCGTGGCGTTGTCTGCGAAAAATGCGGCGTTGAGGTGACCTTGCAGAAGGTGCGCCGCGAACGCATGGGCCATATCGAATTGGCTGCACCTGTTGCGCATATTTGGTTCCTGAAATCGCTGCCATCCCGCATTGGCTTGATGCTGGATATGACGCTGCGTGATCTGGAGCGGATCCTGTATTTCGAAAACTATGTGGTGATTGAGCCAGGTTTGACCGATCTGAGCTATGGTCAGCTCTTGTCCGAAGAAGAATTCTTGGATGCGCAGGACGCCTATGGGTCTGATGCATTCCAAGCGAATATCGGCGCGGAAGCCATCCGCGAAATGCTTGCCAATATCGACCTTGAGGCTGAAGCAGCACAGTTGCGCGAAGACCTTAAGGAAGCCACTGGTGAGTTGAAGCCGAAGAAGATCATCAAGCGCCTCAAGATCGTTGAGAATTTCATCGAGTCTGGCAACCGCCCAGAATGGATGGTGCTGACAGTGATCCCCGTGATCCCACCAGAATTGCGTCCGCTTGTGCCGCTTGATGGTGGTCGTTTCGCGACATCGGATTTGAACGATCTTTATCGCCGCGTGATCAACCGCAACAACCGTCTGAAGCGTCTGATCGAATTGCGCGCACCTGACATCATCATCCGCAACGAAAAGCGGATGTTGCAGGAATCTGTGGATGCGTTGTTTGACAATGGCCGCCGTGGTCGCGTGATCACAGGTGCCAATAAGCGCCCGCTGAAATCGCTGTCTGATATGCTCAAGGGCAAGCAGGGTCGTTTCCGTCAAAACCTTTTGGGTAAGCGGGTCGACTTCTCTGGCCGTTCGGTGATTGTGACGGGCCCAGAGTTGAAACTGCACCAGTGTGGCCTGCCAAAGAAAATGGCGTTGGAACTGTTCAAGCCGTTTATCTATTCGCGCCTTGAAGCCAAGGGCCTGTCTTCGACAGTCAAGCAAGCCAAGAAATTGGTTGAAAAAGAGCGGCCCGAAGTTTGGGATATCTTGGACGAAGTGATCCGCGAGCATCCCGTTCTTTTGAACCGCGCGCCGACCTTGCACCGCTTGGGCATTCAGGCATTCGAGCCTGTCTTGATTGAAGGTAAGGCTATTCAGCTGCACCCGTTGGTCTGTTCTGCGTTTAACGCAGACTTTGACGGCGACCAGATGGCCGTTCACGTTCCATTGAGCCTTGAAGCGCAGCTTGAAGCCCGCGTTTTGATGATGTCCACGAACAACGTTCTGTCGCCTGCAAACGGCGCACCGATCATTGTTCCGTCTCAGGACATGGTTTTGGGTCTCTACTATGTGACTATGGAACGCGAAGGCATGAAGGGTGAAGGCATGTCCTTCTCCTCCATCGAGGAGGTCGAGCACGCCCTGACCGCAGGTGAGGTGCATCTGCACGCCAAAGTGACCGCGCGCATCAAGCAAATTGATGACGAGGGCAACGAGGTTTATCAGCGGTTTGAAACCACGCCTGGCCGCTTGCGCATTGGTGCGCTTCTGCCGCTAAACGCAAAAGCGCCGTTTGAATTGGTGAACCGCTTGCTGCGCAAAAAAGAAGTGCAGCAGGTCATCGACACTGTCTATCGCTATTGCGGTCAAAAAGAGAGCGTCATTTTCTGTGACCAGATCATGAGCCTTGGTTTCCGTGAAGCGTTCCGTGCTGGTATCTCCTTCGGTAAGGACGACATGGTTGTTCCTGACACGAAATGGACGTTGGTTGATGAAACCCGCGACCAAGTGAAGGAATTCGAACAGCAATATATGGACGGTCTCATCACCCAAGGTGAGAAATACAACAAGGTGATTGATGCGTGGTCAAAGGCCAATGACAAGGTCACTGACGCGATGATGGCGACCATCTCGGCGAAGAAATTCGATGAGAATGGCGCAGAGTCCGAGCCAAACTCCGTTTACATGATGGCCCACTCGGGCGCGCGGGGTTCTGTGACGCAGATGAAGCAACTGGGTGGTATGCGCGGTCTGATGGCCAAACCATCGGGCGAGATCATCGAGACGCCAATCATCTCGAACTTTAAGGAAGGTCTGACCGTTCTTGAGTACTTCAACTCGACCCACGGCGCCCGTAAGGGTTTGTCTGACACGGCGCTAAAAACGGCGAACTCGGGCTACTTGACCCGCCGTTTGGTGGACGTGGCGCAGGATTGTATCGTGCGTATGGTCGATTGCGGCACCGATGCCACAATCACCGCTGAAGCAGCGATCAATGATGGCGAGGTTGTCTCTTCATTGGCAGAGCGGATTTTGGGCCGCTCGGCTGGCGAAGACGTCATCGCACCTGCAACGGGCGAAGTGATCGTCTCCAAGGGTGAGCTGATTGACGAGCGCAAGGCAGATGCGGTGGAAGCCGCCGGTCTGGCATCGATCAAAATCCGTTCGCCTTTGACCTGTGAGGCGGAAGAGGGTGTTTGCGCCGTCTGCTATGGCCGTGACCTTGCACGCGGCACCCGTGTAAACGTGGGTGAAGCGGTCGGTATCATCGCGGCTCAGTCCATTGGTGAACCTGGCACGCAGCTGACGATGCGCACATTCCACATTGGTGGGGTTGCACAAGGTGGCCAGCAGAGTTTCCAAGAAGCTGGTCAAGAAGGCAAAATTGAGTATCGCAACGCCAACACGCTGAAGAACGCCGCAGGCGATGTGATCGTTGTTGGCCGCAATATGCAGATTGCTATCATTGATGATAACGGGGTCGAGCGCGCCGCGTTCAAACTGGGTTACGGCACCAAGGTGCATGTGGCCGAGGGCGCCAAAGTGTCTCGTGGCGACCGCTTGTTTGAGTGGGATCCATACACCCTTCCAATCATCGCCGAGAAATCAGGCACAGTGAAATATGTCGACCTCGTCAGCGGCATCGCAGTTCGCGATGAAACCGATGACGCGACTGGCATGACCCAGAAGATCGTGATGGATTGGCGCGCTGCGCCAAAGGGCAATGAACTTAAGCCCGAAATCTTGATCGTGGGTGCCGATGGCGAACCTGTGCGCAATGATCAGGGCAACCCTGTGACCTATCCGATGTCGGTGGACGCCATTCTTTCGGTGGAAGATGGCCAATCTGTCGAGGCGGGTGATGTTGTTGCCCGTATCCCGCGCGAAGGTGCAAAGACCAAGGACATTACCGGTGGTCTGCCGCGCGTTGCGGAATTGTTCGAAGCCCGCCGTCCAAAAGACCACGCCATCATCGCAGAGGTTGATGGTTATGTGCGCTTTGGCCGTGACTTCAAAAACAAGCGCCGCATCAGTGTTGTGCCTGTTGATGAGTCAATGGAGCCCGTGGAATACATGGTTCCAAAAGGCAAGCACATCCCCGTTGTCGAAGGTGATTTCGTTCAGAAGGGCGATTACATCATGGACGGCAACCCTGCACCGCATGATATTTTGCGGATCATGGGGATCGAGGCTTTGGCAGATTACCTCATTGACGAGGTGCAGGACGTCTATCGTCTGCAAGGTGTGAAGATCAACGATAAGCATATCGAAGTGATCGTGCGCCAGATGTTGCAGAAGATTGAAATCCTCGACTCAGGCGAGACAACGCTGCTGAAGGGTGAGCATGTCGACAAGGCGGAATTCGATGAGGAGAACGCCAAAGTCGAAGCCCGTGGTGGTCGTCCAGCGACAGGTGAGCCCGTGTTGCTTGGCATTACCAAGGCCAGCTTGCAGACTCGTAGCTTTATCTCTGCGGCGTCCTTCCAAGAGACAACCCGCGTTCTCACCGAGGCTTCGGTGCAGGGCAAGCGTGACAAGTTGGTTGGCCTCAAGGAAAACGTCATCGTGGGTCGCTTGATCCCTGCGGGCACAGGCGGCGCGACACAGCGTGTTCGCCGCATCGCAGCCGAGCGTGACAACAAGGTGATTGAGGCGGCCCGCGCTGAGGCAGAAGCCGCTGCAGCCCTTGCTGCACCAAGCGAAGCTGATCTGGCCGATGCCACTGCAGACGCTGCAAGCGAAGGCGAAGAGTAAGAGCGTCTTGCGCTATGCGCAGTAAGCTATTGAAGCGCCCCGTTGCGATCTCGCAATGGGGCGTTTCCTTTTTTATACCGCCTCTTTCCCGATGCGCGCCCATCTCGTAAGCTTGGGGTGCTAAACTGGGAATGAAAGCGGCATATGGCCAATGATTTATCCAATCAGATTGTGGGCGTCTGCCGTTTTTCCTATGCGGGCGAAGGTGGCTTTGCTTCGGCCACGATGGAGCAATGGGCGCTAGAGGCCATGCTCTATGATCCTGCGCGCATGAAGCAGCGCTTTGTGTTGTTTGAACAAACCTGCCTCTCGTCCTTGGCCGCTCAAACGGATCAGGATTTCAAATTGATCGCTTTGATCGCGGATACGATGCCCTATCGGTGGCGGCGGCGTCTGAAGGATTTGATGGGCCCTTATCCCTTCCTGCAGGTTTGCACCCTTGAGGCAGCGGGGCCTTTAAACTCCACCCGCCGCGCCTTTCGGCGTGGGTGGGATCGGCATTCGAAATTCATCACGGGGTTTCGCATTGATGACGATGATGCCGTGGCCTGTGACTATATCGCCAAGACCCGCGCGGTCGCAGATCAGTTGTTGAAACTGGGGTGGGCTGATGAAGACACACCTGCCGCTATCGCCTTTCATCGTGGCATTTATTGGAACATGAATTCCCAAGAAAAACCCTATTGGGAATTTTCGGAAATCGGCCCTTTGGGATTGGCCAGCGCGATGGTCACGCATAATGACAGCCTCGCCAATGTTTATCGGTGGAACCATCGCAAGATTGCGGCCAATGTGCGCACATGGTGCGATCCAAATGATGTGATGTTCGTGCGCACGCTGCATGGGGTGAATGACAGTGATCGTTCTATCCCCCCACTGCCGAGTTGATGGAGATCACCAAAGCACAAACCCTGATGCGCAACCGCTTTGCGCTGCAACCGATTAAGACCCTTGCTGCGCTTGCACGATTGCGCGAAAGTGACCCCAATAGTGACGATGACTGAGCCTAGATTTCCGCTCAGACCACCAAGGAGCGCGGTTTTTGACACCCAATATCAAGGGCGCATTGCTGATGTCAGGCGCCATGGCCGCCTTTACGCTCAATGATACATTGGTGAAACTGGTTACCCAGACTGTGCCACTGTTTCAGATGATCTTTTTGCGGGGGGTTCTGACAGCCATTATGATGGTGGCCCTGCTTTGGTGGATGGGGCAGCTGCGCTTTCACATTCCACCTGTGGATCGCGGCAAGGTGATCGGCCGCATATTGGCCGAAATAGCCGCCATGATCACGTTTATGATTGCATTGATCCATATGCCTTTGGCCAATGTTGCCGCAATTCTGGCGGCTCTGCCGCTGAGTGTAACATTGGTTGCCTTTCTCGTGTTCCGCGAACCTGTGGGGTGGCGGCGGATGCTGGCCATTACGGTTGGTTTTGCGGGTGTCATGCTGATCGTAAAACCCGGGGGCGAGGGGTTCACCATCTACTCCATCTATGCGCTGATGACTGTGGGTTTCGTGACCATTCGTGATCTTCTGACCCGCCGCTTGTCACCCGAGGCCCCCTCGATGGGTGTGGCCTTTATCACGGCCATTGCAGTTGGCCTATCGGGTGGGGTTTTGTCCATCAGTGAAGATTGGCAACCGATCAACATGATTGAAGCGACCTATATCATTGGCGCTGCAATCTGCATTATTGGGGGCTATCTGTTTTCTATCATGACCATGCGCGTGGGTGAAATTGGCGTGGTCGCGCCGTTTCGCTATACAGCCCTTGTTTGGGCGCTGATTTTGGGGTTCTTCGTGTTTGGGGATTGGCCCGATCTTTTGACCTTACTTGGGGCGGCGATTGTCGTGGCCTCGGGCATTTTCACGCTACTGCGTGAACATCGCGTGGCGCGCCGTGCTGAACGGTTGGCGGCCTCGCTGACAGCAACCGCAGTGGCCGATGCCCCAATATCTGGCCCGTCTCAAATGCAGCGGGACTAGCGCAGACCCTGCCGCTGTTGACACCCTATACGATTCCCCCTATACGCCGCGCCATGAGTGGCATTTTGCGCCTTGCGCGAGCTTGCCCGAGATACAGAACTGAGTGGTCATGATCCAGGCGATTTGATGCCTCGATCCTCTGAGAATTCCACCGCGGCGGCCTCCAGGTAGGGAAAGGGCGCTTGCGGTTTTGGTGTTTTGCATACGCAAGATGCCCTTTGACATGAGCAAGACGGGGAACCGAATGCCTACGATTCAACAGCTGATCCGTAAACCACGGCAGCCCAAAGTAAAACGCTCCAAGTCGCAGCACTTGGAATCCTGCCCGCAGAAGCGCGGCGTATGCACACGCGTCTACACCACGACGCCAAAGAAGCCGAACTCGGCTATGCGTAAGGTTGCCAAGGTGCGCCTGACGAATGGTTTTGAGGTCATCAGCTACATTCCTGGTGAGAAACACAACCTCCAAGAGCACTCTGTTGTTCTGATCCGTGGCGGCCGTGTGAAAGACCTTCCAGGTGTGCGTTATCACATTCTGCGCGGTGTGCTTGATACGCAGGGCGTTAAAGATCGCCGTCAGCGTCGTTCGAAATATGGCGCGAAGCGTCCGAAGTAAGAGGATACAGACATGTCCCGTCGTCACAGCGCTGAAAAACGCGAAGTTTTGCCCGACGCCAAATTTGGTGATCGTGTTCTGACAAAGTTCATGAATAATCTGATGATCGATGGTAAAAAATCGGTCGCAGAAAAGATCGTTTACAACGCGTTTGATCGCGTTGAGCAGCGTCTCAAGCGCGCGCCTGTGGAAGTGTTCCACGAAGCGCTCGACAACATCAAACCTGCTGTTGAAGTGCGCTCCCGCCGCGTGGGCGGTGCGACCTATCAGGTTCCCGTTGAAGTGCGCCCTGAGCGCCGTGAAGCGCTTGCGATCCGCTGGCTGATCAACGCGGCTCGTGCCCGTAACGAAAACACCATGGAAGAGCGCCTTGCAGGCGAATTGGTGGATGCGGTCAACGCACGCGGCGCAGCCGTCAAGAAACGTGAAGACACCCACAAGATGGCGGATGCGAACAAAGCGTTCAGCCATTATCGTTGGTAATTTTAATTCTAGCCTGAGGACCACCAGATGGCACGCGAATATCCGCTGGAGCGCTACCGCAACTTTGGGATTATGGCCCATATTGACGCGGGCAAAACCACAACCACAGAACGTATCCTGTATTACACAGGCCGCTCGCATAAGATCGGCGAAGTACATGATGGCGCGGCCACCATGGACTGGATGGAGCAGGAGCAGGAGCGTGGGATCACCATTACCTCCGCTGCGACCACCACGTTCTGGCAGTGGCAAGAAGACCCATCCGCGGAAGGCACTTCGGACACGAAGTTCCGCTATAACATCATCGACACACCCGGACACGTTGACTTCACCATCGAAGTTGAGCGTTCTTTGGCTGTTCTCGATGGCGCGGTTTGCTTGCTTGATGGTAACGCAGGCGTTGAGCCTCAGACGGAAACCGTTTGGCGTCAGGCGGATCGCTACAAGGTTCCCCGTATCGTGTTCGTCAACAAGATGGACAAGATCGGCGCTGACTTCTTCAACTGCGTGAAGATGATCAAAGACCGCACAGGTGCAACACCTGTTCCTGTGAACTTCCCCATCGGTGCCGAAGACAAGCTGGAAGGCATTGTCGACCTGGTCACGATGGAAGAATGGGTTTGGGAGGGCGAAGACCTTGGTGCATCTTGGAAGCGCCAGCCAATCCGCGCTGACTTGCAGGATACGGCTGACGAGTGGCGCTCGATCCTGATCGAAAATGCGGTTGAGCAGGACGATGCGGCGATGGAAGCCTATCTCGAAGGCAACGAGCCAGACATCGCAACCCTGCGCAAGCTGATCCGTAAAGGCACCTTGTCCTTGAGCTTTGTGCCTGTATTGGGCGGTTCTGCGTTCAAGAACAAAGGCGTTCAGCCTTTGCTCAACGCTGTGATTGACTTCTTGCCCGGCCCTCTCGATGTGGTCGACTATATGGGCTTTAAGCCAGGCGATGAGACGGAAACCCGTAACATTGCACGCCGCGCAGATGACAACATGGCCTTTGCAGGTCTGGCGTTCAAAATCATGAACGACCCGTTTGTTGGCTCCTTGACCTTTACCCGTATCTACTCGGGCAAATTGGAAAAGGGCGGTTCTATCCTCAATGCGACCAAAGGCAAAAAAGAGCGTGTTGGTCGTATGATGATGATGCACTCCAACAACCGCGAAGAGATTGATGAGGCCTTTGCAGGCGACATCATCGCCTTGGCAGGTCTGAAAGAAACCACAACAGGTGACACGCTTTGTGATGCGGCAGATCCTGTGGTTCTCGAAACCATGACCTTCCCCGATCCTGTGATCGAGATCGCGATTGAGCCAAAGACAAAGAACGACCAAGAGAAAATGTCTCAAGGTCTTCAGCGTCTGGCGGCAGAAGACCCCTCCTTCCGTGTGGAAACTGACCTTGAATCAGGCCAGACTATCATGAAGGGCATGGGCGAATTGCACCTCGACATTCTGGTGGATCGTCTGAAGCGTGAATTCAAAGTAGAAGCGAATATTGGTGCGCCTCAGGTGGCCTATCGCGAAACCATTGGTCACGCGGTTGAGCATACCTACACCCACAAGAAGCAGTCGGGTGGTTCGGGTCAATATGCCGAAGTCAAGTTGGAAATCACGCCAACTGAACCTGGCGAAGGCTATAGCTTTGAGTCGCGCATCGTTGGTGGCGCTGTTCCCAAGGAATACATCCCCGGTGTTGAAAAGGGCATCCAGTCTGTTATGGACTCTGGCCCGCTCGCAGGCTTCCCTGTGATCGACTTCAAAGTCGCGCTTTTGGACGGTAAATTCCACGATGTGGACTCCTCCGTTCTCGCCTTCGAAATCGCATCTCGTATGTGTATGCGCGAAGGTCTGAAAAAAGCAGGCGCGAAACTGCTTGAGCCGATGATGAAGGTCGAGGTGGTCACCCCTGAAGAATACACAGGGTCGATCATTGGCGATTTGACATCGCGCCGTGGTCAGGTTTCTGGCCAAGAGCCACGCGGTAACGCTGTTGCGATCAATGCCTTCGTTCCGTTGGCGAATATGTTTGGCTACATCAACACTCTGCGTTCGATGTCTTCGGGCCGCGCGCAGTTCACCATGCTGTTCGATCACTACAATCCTGTTCCGCAGAACATCTCGGACGAGATTCAATCGAAATACGCCTAAACCAGGGTGGCGGGGTGAACCCCGCCCTACCCACCAACCGTAGGGCGGGCAGTTTCCCGCCGCTCTGAACAAGACAAGGAGGCCATCATGGCAAAGGAAAAGTTTGAACGTAATAAGCCGCACGTGAACATTGGCACGATTGGTCACGTTGACCACGGCAAGACGACACTGACAGCGGCGATCACGAAGTATTTTGGTGATTTCAAGGCG
>Ga0181553_10001857_pt1 | contig 18861 bp, 15 predicted proteins | sample 011ome_17_FD_133753 | JGI IMG/M metagenome (GOLD analysis project Ga0181553, IMG submission 133753) | Coastal salt marsh microbial communities from the Groves Creek Marsh, Skidaway Island, Georgia - 011502XT metaG (megahit assembly) | ecosystem: Environmental > Aquatic > Marine > Intertidal...
AAAGTGATGTTTGAGTTTCCGTGGCGACACACTGTAAACCTATGGAAGCGAATTTTCTATCGCTATTACCTGCGTGAGTGGAATGTGGGTAGCTTTGAGCTACCAATAGGAGTTTTCCTGGTTGTGTTCGGTGCGTGGTTCGGGCTAAGCAGCTATTTGAGCGCTACAGCAGCAGGGCTGGCAACAACAGCGGGACAGGTCACCGGTAGCGCTGTTGCGCTGATCCTTGGAGTTCAACTCCTTCTCTCGTTTCTCTCCTATGATGTTCAGTCGGAACCAAGAATCCCAAGACAGAGAAGATAAGTAATGCTTTCACCTGCAATTGCTAGAGTGCGTGAGTTCTTAGGTTCATGGAAAAATCTGTTAGCACTTGGCACACTCCCACTTTTGGGAGCTTGGATCTATAGCAGGGTTTGGATGGTCAACCCTGCGATACTTGGCGACGAGTATTTGTATTCTTTGAATGCCCGAAAGGCGGCACCTTGGGATGCCCCGGTTGCTGGAGACTTTTCAAACTACCTCTTCAACTTTGTGTACCAAACCACCAACCTCTGCGGACCCAATTTTTATTCGTGCTCAAAGGTTCTCAATATCACCTTTTTCTTGGGGTTTATCTATTCGATTTTTCTGTTAGTGAGGAAGTCTGCCGGTTACTGGCCAAGCTACCTAGTAATGGTTGGGGTAGGGCTATCGCCGCTAAACATCTACCCTTCTATGTTCCTACCGGAATCCCTTTACTTCTTCCTCATGTCCCTAGTAGCTCTTGCTATTTATCGCGCCTTAGCGAGGGGAACATTTTTATCTTGGGGTCTTGTAGGTTCGCTGTTGGGGGTGGCTTCCTTGGTAAAGCCGCACGCCTGGTTAAGCTTTATAGCAATCGCGGTAGCCTTCACTGTTCTATACGAGTGGAAAACAAAAACTATTCTCAACTACCTTCGTGACGGGCTTTTTGTTTCTATCGCTGCAGTCGCGACAAGGGTTGTTGTTGGTTTTCTGGTTGCAGGACCGAAGGCGTTGTCACTGTTCGGCCAATACGTTGGGACCGGCACAGTCGAAACTTTGATAGAAGGTCCTTTGTCGGGGGAAGCTCTACAATCGGAAAATTACGTCGGGGCAGGCCCTTTAGCTGGTGTAGAAGCGTTGTTCTTGAACCAGTTCTCGTATCATTTGACAACGATAATGGCCTTGGGCGTGGTGCAAGCTATCGCTTTCGCCATGGTCATTGTGCAGGCAATAAGGCATAGGGAACTCCAACTTCCCGCAAAGCTTGTTCTGATGAGTGGAATCTGGTTGTTGGTACTTCTAGTAGAAATCGTCATCTTCACTGGGTGGGTGACGGGTGGTGGTGACGACCACACCTTTAGATTGTTGTTGAGGTATTACGAATTTATGATTCCAATCTCTCTAGCAACGTCGATCGGCTACATGTTCTCGAAGTCTTATGAACCCCCGAGTGTCTTTATTAGGTGGCTCGCGGCCGCAGCGGTGTTCTTAGGATTCAGTCCTGCTTTCTCAGGACTTTTCAACCAGCTAAGTATTCAAATCGCCGATGCTCCTAGCGTTGCGGGGCTGATCGTAAACCAAGAAGTATTCACCATCGTGGGAGTTCTTGCACTTTCTGCGACACTAGTCTTTGCAACTTTTCCTAAGTATCTTCCTTTGATGGGCGCCGCCACCTCGTTACTAACGGCCGTGTATTTAGGATTTCAGACCTCAGACCAATACCAAATTTTCAGAGGCGGAGACGGACCCTTGGATTCTGCTGGGAAGGAAGCTGCTCTATTCCTAGGCAACGAGAAGATCACATCAAAGGTAAAAATATTTGCTAATTCCAGGTTTGATGCTACGGGCGCCGCTTTCTGGGTCGACCGAAGTGATACGAGCTACGAAGTTGTCATTGAAAACGCAGTTATCACTTCAGATGTAGTTCCAGACGAGCACGAAGTGGTCCTAACGGTTGGTCGAGTGGAACTCGCAATTGACGAATTCGAACTTGTAAGCGAAGGAGATGGCTTCAAAATGTATGTAAAGAATATATTAGACCGGTGAGGGTGTTATTTGTTCACGAAGTCAGCTTCCTAGACAAGCCAATTTTCGAAATGCACGAGTTTCCCGAGTACTTGGCGTCTAGGGGTCACGAAGTTCACTTCGTCGACTTTCTAGAAAACGGCCACTTGTTTTCGAAAATTGGAATATCAACGAGGGCTATCACTGGACGAACATCTTCTGTCGGCCTGACGTTGCACAGCGTGAGTGCTCCCTTCTGGGGAATTGTGAAGCGAGTCTTGGCGGCCTTAGGCGCCCCAGGCTTCTTGGGGCGAACGATTAACCAAGTGGCACCGGACGTGATTGTGACCTATGCAGTTCCAACCTTTGGGTGGCAAACTGTGCGGCTCGCTCGTCGGCGTGGTATTCCAGTCGTTTACAGAGCCCTTGACGTCAGCCACAGGTTGAGAAAAACACTGTTCTCAAAATTAGTTAGACGGGCAGAGTCTTATGTCTGCAAAAACGCAACACATATATCCGCAAACAATTCAGCGCTAGAGTCCTACTGCTTGAGACTAGCCGGCGGGACTCTGTCTTCCTCTGTCGACCTTCCACCCCTGGATTTAGAGCTCTTCCATCCGACTGCTTCGAGCAGCTCGAAGGTCGGAGAGCCTGAAGCGCGTGCCACGGTTATTTTTCTAGGGACTTTTTTCCCGTTTTCGGGTTTAGATGTCTTCATTGAGTCAATGTCCCGTCTCGACGACATCAATTTCAAACTCGTGTTAATCGGGGGTGGCGAATTGGATCAAAAGCTGAGAAGTCTTACCGCTGAATTGCAGCTGGAAGAATTTGTTGAATTCCTGGGTTTTGTAGAGTACAGCAGTCTAATTAAGCACCTTCAGTCGGCAGATATCGCGATAAACCCGATGGTTCCATCCTTAGTGGCCCACAAGGCGCTCCCAAACAAGATACTGCAATACATGGGGTCCGGGTTGCCCGTCGTCTCCACTCGTCTAGAGGGGTTGCAGTCAGTGATTCAGGATTCCGCTGGCCTTTTTCTCGTGAGTAATCCTGGCCAGCTAGCAGCGGAAGTCTCTGACCTAGTGCGCAATTTGGACAAACTCGCGACTCTGGGCCTCGAGGCTCGGAAATCGGTAGAGGGACTGTTTGGGAATCATAGTCCCGAAGAGGAATTTCAACAATTGTTGTTGAATTTAGCTGACGTAGCGACATGAGGGTGTTTTTACTCGGAAGCACGGGAATGATCGGCTCCGCCATCGTGCGTCAACTTAGGAATCACGGCAACTCTGTCGTTCTCGTTGGAGGTGCTTCTGGGGAGGGGGGCTGGCGTTTCACTGAGTCGTCTCCGACCATTCCAGACGAACTTGAAATGGTTTCGCAAGATGACTATGTCGTAAATTGTGTAGGACTAGTTAAGTCGGAAATCACTCAAGCCGCCACGAGTACTGCATCCGCGATCTACCTGAATGCCATCCTTCCCATTCAACTATCACGCCTCGTTGCGAGGGTTGGAGCGAGATTAGTCCACGTAACGACAGACTGCGTTTACAGTGGAGCTCGCGGAGGTTATTCAGAGTCGGACCCTCATGATGCGACGGATGTTTACGGTCAGACTAAGAGCTTGGGTGAAGTTTCTCATCCGAATGTGATGAATCTCCGGGTATCACAAGTCGGCCCCGAACTGACCAGCTCAAGACTTCTCCTGGAATGGCTTCGGTCTCAGCCTCACAACGCTCGTATCGACGGTTTCACGAATCACGCCTGGAATGGGATTAGCTCAGATGCCTTTGGAAGAATCGTAAGTGCGATTTGCGCACATGGATTGTTTGAAGCAGGATCAAGGCACATAGTGCCAAACGACAAGGTTTCAAAATTTGAGCTGGTAACATCCATAGCTGGTAGGCTTAGACGTCAGGACATAGAAGTCACGGCAGTCGCGGCAGCAACCTATGTTGATAGGACTTTGGCCACAGAGCACCCAGACTTCAATTCTGACCTCTGGCTAGCGGCAGGGTTTGGAAGTGCTCCCTCCGTTGAGAGAACACTTGATGAAATTGATTGGAGTGCGCTTTGGTGAATGCCGACCAAGGTTCCTTCCACGCCATAGATGGCGCAAAATTTCTCATTACTGGAGGCACTGGATCCTTCGGAAGGACTATGGTGCAGCGCCTCCTAAGGGAGAATGCTGCGGAAATAGTGGTTTTTAGTCGTGACGAGGCTAAGCAAGACCAGATGAGGCTCGAGGTCTCAGACGCAAGAGTTCGTTATGTGTTGGGCGATACTCGTGACTCTGATTCCGTTAGCGCATCAATCAAAAACATTGATTACGTTTTCCATGCGGCGGCGATAAAACAGGTACCATCGGCGGAGTTCTTCCCCCAAGAGGCCGTAAAAACCAACATAGTCGGATCCGCAAATGTGATCCGTGCAGGTCTGGAAAATGCTGTTAAAGCGATCGTGTGCTTGAGCACTGACAAAGCCGTCTATCCGATTAATGCAATGGGCATGAGTAAGGCCTTAATGGAAAAAGTTGCTGTCGCAATGGCGCGCGATGCGGCGGGGTCTGGCACTCGAATTTGTGTCACAAGATACGGAAACGTGATGTATTCAAGGGGCTCGGTCATTCCAAAGTTTTTTTCACAGCTGAGGGAAAGCCAAACTGTAACTCTTACGGAGCCAACCATGACTAGGTTTCTCATGTCTCTCGAAGAGTCAGTATCCCTCGTCTTACACGCCTTCCTTGAGGGCCAGTCAGGCGACACACTAGTTAGAAAAGCTCCTGCAGCCTCTATGGAGAATTTATCGAAAGCGGTCGCAAACTTGCTTGGAATTGATAAGTACCAGGTAAACCAAGTCGGATTTAGGCACGGTGAAAAATTATTTGAGTCCTTGTTGGCCTCCGAGGAGATGGCGAAGGCGGACGATCAAGGCGAATTCTTTAGGGTGCCCATGGATGAACGTGACCTCAATTACGAACCTTATTTTGAAGTGGGCAATAGAAGACCGCCTGATTTGCAGGCATACACAAGCCACAACACCTACCAGCTAACAATAAACGAGATTCAGGAGGCGCTCCTCAGTCTCCCTGAAGTTAGGAGGCAGTTGGGTAATGGAAACTCTTAGAGTCATGACGGTGGTCGGAACCAGGCCGGAAATCATTCGACTGTCCCAGCTCATCAAGAGACTGTCACTGGAATTTGATCACAAATTAGTTCACACTGGCCAGAATAATGATCCCCAGTTAAGCGAGGTTTTTTTTCGTGATCTCGGGCTGCAACAGCCAGATTTGTTTCTGGAAATCGAGCTTGGTAGCCCTGGGGTTGTTGTGGGGCAGACTTTACAGAAGATGGAAGCAGCCATAGATAAGTTCTCACCCGAGGCAATTATGATCCTAGGTGATACTAACTCAGCTCTCTCGGCTTACGTAGCTGAGCGAAGGGGAATCCCCGTTTATCACATGGAGGCAGGAAACAGGTCCTTTGACTCTAACGTGCCTGAGGAGCTAAATAGACGAATAGTTGACCATATGGCGAGTTTTAATTTGGCGTACAACTCTTATTCCAAAGCAAATCTCGTTCGTGAGGGCATCGACCCTAGGAGAATTTTCGTCACCGGCTCCCCCTTGCGGGAAGTTCTTGCAGTAAGTCGGGATGGGATTGGGGAGTCTTCAGCTTTGCAGGATATGGGGCTCGAGCCCGGAGAGTTCTTTCTAGTCAGTCTTCACAGGCAGGAAAACGTAGATTCGCCAGACCGATTGAGCACCTGCATTGGAACTTTGCAAAGAATGGGCGAGCTTTGGGGTAAGCGAATAGTGATGTCGGTTCATCCGCGAACTCAAAAGGCTTTCGCCAACTTCAAAATTTCACTTGACGGAATAGAGCTCTGTAGGCCCTTCGGTTTCTTCGACTACATGAAACTTCAGGTGAGCGCGTTTTGTGTTATCTCAGATTCTGGCACGATTAGCGAGGAAAGTGCAATGCTTGGTTTCCCGGCGATAAGCATGAGAACCTCCATAGAACGTCCAGAGGCGATCGACGTCGGTTCTACCGTGTTGGCTGGAGTAGATTCTAGATCTGTTTCACAAGCCATAAAGCTCGCCACTCTGGCTTTCAAGCCGACGATGCCAGAGGGCTACGAGGTGGATGATTTCTCGGAAAGAGTTGTGCGAATTTTGAGTTCGACCGTGCACGCCCATACCGAGTGGCTGGGCTTGCGCAAGTAAACCCAAACCTAGCAGCGGTTAGGCCGCCTATTGTTCTTCGTACGCCTCGTATTCATCTAGGGCAAGACCATATCGTTTGAGCGTACGGAACTCTATGCCGTTCATTCGAGTCTTACGGAGGACTTCTTCATCGATGCCAGCACGAATGTCATCTTGGCTGTAGGAAATATTTTGAATTCGGGCATGATCTCGTATCCAAGAGTGTGGGATGTGCACTCTACCTTCGGACCAAAAAGAACGTTCGAGATTTGCAAAGAAACTTAAGTTACGGAAGCTAAGAATCCATCGAAAATCCCCGCACATGTCGAGGTACCCGTTGCATGTAATCTGCGTGGAGTCGTAACTTCCGAGATCAATGTCCTTAAGTAAAATCACGTCTGGGCGCAAAATCACAACGATGTCATATGTGTCACCAGTTTTTGTTTGGCTGATGGCGAGTCTTGCTACCCTTGAAAGAGCGATAGCCTGTGAAATGCCCGCATAATCTTGAGCCAACGTCGCACGCCAGCTACTCCTAATTCGGTTGATTCCCGCCATGTGCCTTTGAAATAGGGCATTGCTCCAACTACGCAGGACCAACCCCAGTATTCTCGAGCGAAATCTGCGATTCTCCTCATAGAGTTCGAAAGCGGGTTTATAAAGAGCCTCAAACCTCTCCCTAAGGTCAGGATCCCAAGACTGAATGCCAAATGTGAATTCGTACCCTTCATTCGGGAGAACCAAATGCCGTTGAATTGAATCGGCCACTACCTCTATGGATACTTGCTCAGGTTTTCGTCTGACAGGTCTAATCGATGGGTACTGTCGGGCCACTGGTGAAACCCCACCTCGCATCAACACCAGGCACCTTCGCGTCAATTTGCCCCTCCTTCAGAGTGGAGGTAGCTTCTAATCTCTGATGAAGTCCCAAGTGGAGTCACTTTTTCGTGCATCCAATAGGAAACCGCATCCCCAGTTGCGATCAGACTGTTGTAGAGAGGCGCTATGAATGACTCCACCTGAGGCGAGCTTTCGGCTAGTAACCTCAGAAATTCCGATGATGAGTTAAAAAAGTAAATCCCGGACGAGGCATAGTTGGATATGACCTTCTTTTCCGCAGTCTCAACAACTCTATTTTTCACGATCCGTGCATAACTGAAACTCGGTTCGGATGAACTAAAAAGTCCGAGCGAAGAAGGGATGGCTTGATGAAAGTCTGGCCATGGTCCGGCAACTAGAGTGTCGCAATTGCCTACAAGAAGCGGCAGGCTCAAGTCCTCACAAGTCTCCAAAGCTTTTGCAACGGTCTCGGCTTGGCCGGAAGTCGTTGACGTGAACAGCGTTGAAAACCTGCATTTTTCTGGCGAAAGTTTACGGAGATTGTCTATAAGGTCTTGGGTAAGCCATGCGGCGTGAATTTCGTTGAATACGTATATCACTTCACTGACCTGATCCCAGGGCATCCTTGCAGCTGCCATTTCCACTAATGTCTTATCTTGAATCGAAATAAACGGCTTAGGCTCTCGAAAGTAGTCTTGCGTTCGTGTTCCCAACCCCGCGCATGGGAATATCAGTCTCATTCCCAATCGCCCACTTTCTCCAGAAGCTTTAGCGAGAAAGCTGCTTCCTCCATGCCTCGCAGGAAAAAGGCTGTCGCTCTTTCAACGTTCTCAAGGTGCAATGGAGGAATCGACATAAGTATCAGGCCACCGGCGAGTCTCGACAACGCAAGCAATTTCTTAGATTTGAAGAAGTAACGGATTGACGCATCAATTGCTATCGCACTGTGCGCCGGTCTAGTGACTGTCAGTTCCCAAGTCTGCGCGTCCCTCGTTGACGGCTGGATTAGTCGACAGAATCCTTTCAGTATGAGGTCATAGTCTCCGAAAAGGGAGTGGGCAACTTTGCCGTAGTCATAAAGATCTGGACCACTGTGTCCGGCCTCGTTAAAGCCACCTCTGGGGTCCAAGAATTTCAAGACCAGGCTCGTTGGATCTATCAATATGTTTGAAAAACAGAAGTCGCCGTGTACCAAACATTGCTGGAGGTGGACGTTCTCGATGATTTGTCTCGCTCTTCCTACTAACGAGATAGGACTCTCTAGCTCGACATCGTTGACTGAGAGTGGCCGATTTACGTCGATGGGCCAGCGTTCGTTTGATTCCAGGGATTCAAGGCGCACCAGTGTTTTTTCGATGAATGGCCAGGTAAGGTCTTGCGTACCGCCGGATTCACCATCGGGTTTTGTTGCGTGTAACCTGCTTAGTCCAGCCGAGATACGCTGAAAAGTATCGGCCCAGAAGGACTCGGGAAGGTTGTCAAAGCAATACAGGTCACTGAGATTTGGAAATGGCCAGTAATCCATTACTATTTGCCCAACTCCATCGGTGGCGTCATAGTCTCTGACACTTGGGAACAGAGCCGAAACGGAGGGCGGAAGGCTTCTAATGTACTGGTACTCCCTGTTGAGTTTCCCTACGTCACTGCTCCTCTTGACGACTGTTCCCTCTTCTTTACTCAGTGTCACCACGTTGAAGGAACGACTTTCAAACGTTGGATCCTGAGCCTCACTAAATTTGTCAGAACGGTCTGAGTCAATCCAATTTTGGGCGACCACGGCTACCGCACTTGAATCTTTTGAAATTCCAAAGATGAAATCAATGAAATTGTCGCTGGCTGGTTTCGGCACATCTTTATCTGAAGTAAACCAATAAAAACCGATGTGGGTCGCGGGAGTCTCAAAATGTTCGTCGGCCTTTGGGCTGGCCTTACGTTTGGTGGCATCCAGAAAAACCGCTTCATACGCTGTTCGATTTCCTTCATCAAGGTCCACAAGTATTCCAAAATTGTGATTGTCAATTTCGTCCATTGGGAAGTCCACGACTGTATCCCCAAGTTGCAGACAAACTTTCGAACCACTCTCAACCTTCGATAGAAGCTGTAAAATGGTCTCCTGCGCTGATGTGCTCCGCGCTATTTTTACAAATTCGACTTCGAAGTCCCTGTGACGTGAGGCAAGATAACGCGCATGGTCCAGATCGGCGGATAGTAGCCCCACAAGAACTTTGGAAAAACGGTGTTTAACAGGGCCGAGGCGCTCAAAAATCAGATCCAAAAAGACCTGCCCTCTCGCAAGCCGAAAAAGCGGACTTATTTCTTCTCGCACCCCCATGGCATTTCGCACAAATCCCGCCGCCGGGATAACTAGCGTGAGGCTTGGATGCTGTGTTGGAAGGGTCAAGAGTCTCCGAGTTTGCTATCTTCGTCTAATGCCAAGTCTAAGCCTCTTGCTAACGGCCTTCCTAACTGACTCTCGGATTCAACCTGCCGATTATTACGGCGAGTTGCCTGCATCCAATAAGGTCGACCAGCTCAGCACAACCATACATAGCCTCACAGCTCTAGATTTTTCCCAGACTTTCTTTTTCATCGAGTCGGATACGGGTTACAAAGAGTACGATCGGGCGATTGAGGACTTTACCCTGCGACGATTTCCCCAAGGGAAATTTTCAAATCACCGTCTTGATGAATTTCAACAGTGGCATTCAGCCATCGGTCAATTGAATTCAGATTGGACATTGTTGGCATCCAATCACGATCATCCCTTCATTGGATCCTCGGAGGACTGGAGAAATTTTGTAGATCTTATGGATTCAAGCGAGCTCGACATTGCCCAAATTTCGCATTGGACTGAGTCACTTGGTTGGAGAAGCTTAAGGTGGGACCAAAGCATGGCGGAAGGCCTCGAGATGGGTTTCTACGCCACCGAAATGATTGGAACCATACTGGTCAGAACCAGTTTTTTGCGGAGCCTTTTCGCACAAGACTTTACTAATGGCACAAAGTTCGTGCGGCCCGACAATCCGTTCGGACCATCAATCTCATTTGATCGCTCCTTCATTGTGCTTCCACGAACAGAGTTCTTTCGTCATCTGGATGGTTACGGCCATGTCGGCCTGACGGCGAATTTCTCTTCATATTTGCGGCCCGAAGTGAGTCTTAGCCCAAATGGAAGTGTGCAGCGAACGGAGTGGATTCGGGTAAGTAATGAAAGAGAGGAAGGAGACCTTCTCTCCATGGGCCCAGCATACGGCCAGGGGACAAAAGGTGAAAAGTGGACACTGCCGGAGCTTCAGAATCTTGCTTACTTGGCAACCAGGTATCGACTTAGGTTTCGTGTCCTGTTTAAACTTCTTCAGGCCTTGTCGGATAAGCGTATGGCGCTAAAAACAATCTCGGCCAGATTTTCAGACAAAACGATCTGGAAGGCTGCGCTCGCACCAATAATCTTGCCTTTTTCTAATTTTATTTGTCGAAAGGGCAAAAATCATGATTAAGCCCGCCATGGTCGCCTTCGCCGACGGCTCCTGGTTAATGAAACGAACAGGAACCCGATTGGGTAGACAGGCTCTGCAAAGCGACTACTTCTCCCACATCTCTATTTTATCCTCTCGCGACTTAGGATTTTCGGCACCACACACTGTTGCTCAAACATGGGATCGGCATACTCGGGGGTTTGGATTTTGGACATGGAAACCTTGGGCGATACTTGACGCCTTGCAACGCCTCCCGTCGGCGGTGCCCGGAATTTGGTATGTAGATGCGGGTTGCACTATTTCAGCGTCCCCCGAAGCGTCCGCAAGGATGAAAGAGTACTTGGACCATGGTTCAGCGCAAGATTGGGGTTTTGGATTTCAGCTTGACGCCGAGTTCAATGAAGTGAAATACACCAAACCTGAAGTCATCGAGCACTTCAGACTCCCTGTGCGCGCCGTCAACTCAGGGCAGATACAAGCAACTTGTATTTTCATCAGGAATAATTCTGACGGGCGTGAAATCATCAGGGCCTGGGCTGATTCGACAAGATATGAATGGTTATTTGACGACAGTCATGATCCTAATCAGAAGTTAAACAACGTGGCTTTCGAAGAACATAGGCATGACCAATCAGTGTTTTCGGCTCTAGCAAAACTTCGTTCAGGCGTCCACTTGAGAGATGAGCTCCACGATTTCCTTTATGAAAACGATAGGCATAGGCTTCATGAGACATTTAGGCGTCCACTAAATGCCACCCGCATCAGAACAGGCTTTAGTTCAGCAAGCATGAATCCAACGATTCGGGGACTAAGATTTCTAGAACGGGGAATTGAAAGAGTTTTGATTTGAAAAAAAAGCGTGCCCTAATTTTGGGGATTACCGGGCAAGACGGGTCTTATTTGGCCGAATTTTTGCTTTCTAAAGGGTATGAAGTTCACGGGATGATACGCCGGTCATCGTCGGTAAACACTTGGAGGGTGGACCACCTCTATTCGGATCCAAAGTTGTCCGACACATCCTTTTTCTTGCATTATGGAGATCTCTCAGACCCAATGAGGCTGGGTGCGATTCTAAGTCAAACTCAACCCGACGAGGTTTACAACCTGGCCGCCCAAAGCCACGTTAAGGTGAGTTTTGATGAACCCATTCACACTGGCAGCGTGGTCGGTTTAGGGGCCACCGCAGCTTTGGAAGCGGTGCTTCGCTTCTCTCCAGGATCACGTTTTTATCAAGCTAGCAGTAGCGAAATGTTTGGCGCGACCCCACCTCCACAGTCTGAGGAAACCTCGTTTTATCCGCGAAGTCCCTACGGCGTCGCCAAGGTATACGCATTCTGGATAACCAGAAACTACCGGGAGGCTCATAATTTGTTTGCGGTAAATGGGATTCTGTTTAATCACGAGAGCCCAAGACGTGGCCACAATTTTGTTACGAAGAAGATTACGTCCGCCGTAGCTGCAATCCACTTAGGCCTTCAGGACAAGCTGCTCCTTGGAAACCTTGACGCCATCAGAGATTGGGGGTACGCACCCGAGTATGTTCAAGGAATGTGGAAAATGCTCCAGCAAGACTCGCCAGAAGATTTTGTGCTCGCAACAGGAACCGAGCTCACGGTTAGACAGTTTTGCGCAGATGCCTTCAACACTGTGGGGCTCAACTATGAGGACTACGTTGTGCAGGACCGCAGATATTTCAGGCCAACCGAAGTCGACAGCCTAATTGGAGACGCATCGAGGGCACATGAGCGCCTCGGCTGGTCCGCCCAGATAAAAGGTAAGGATCTCGTCAACCTCATGGTCGAGAATGACATTAGGCGGCTTCGTGAGAAGGGGAGCGATTACATTGACATACCTATCTTCAGCGGCTAGTCCGCTAGATCGTGATGCTCCTTTTTTTGTTGCCGGGCATCGCGGAATGGTGGGTAGTGCGGTTCTCAATTGCCTGACTAGCAACGGGTTTAACAACGTTGTCGGTAGAACTTCCTCAGAGCTAGATTTGAGAGACAGACTTTCTGTTTTTGACTTCTTTTCAGAGGTACGACCGAGGTACGTTCTTTTGGCGGCGGCTCGGGTTGGCGGCATCCTTGCGAACGATACCTACCCGGCGGACTTCCTTAGCGATAATTTGCTAATACAAACCAATGTTATGGATGCGGCGAATACTTTTGAGTCAGAGCGCCTTTTATTTCTTGGCTCGGCTTGCATCTACCCAAAATATGCAAAATCACCAATTTCTGAGACCGCCTTGATGACTGGTTACCTGGAAGGTACAAACGATGCTTATGCAATGGCCAAAATTGCCGGTATCCAGCATGTGAAGGCAGTACGAAAGCAATTCGGACGGCGTTGGATATCGGCAATGCCAACGAATTTGTATGGCCCCGGAGACACTTATTCTGAGCTCGGGTCTCATGTGATTCCCTCGCTAATAATGCGATACGAAAATGCACGGATTCGAGGCGACGGGAAGGTTGTAAATTGGGGTACAGGAACCCCAGTAAGAGAGTTCTTGTTTGCCTCGGACCTTGCCGAAGCCCTTCTTCACCTAATGGAGCATTACGATGACGACGTTCATGTGAATGTTGGCTCTGGTGAGGATGTCTCAATTCTCGAAGTTGCCAGGATAATTGCGGAAGAGGTTGGTTTTAGTGGGCAAGTAGATTGGGACACGTCCAAGCCCGATGGAACTCCTGTGAGAGTACTCGACAATTCTCTAATTGCTTCACTGGGATGGAGCCCAAAAACATCCTTGAGGGACGGAATTCGCGAAGCAATTGACGATTACCGGGAGAGATTCAAGATTTCTTAGTCGACGCGCAGTAGCTTGAGATCTTTGTTCAAGCGAACAGCCTTGTACCAATTGAAGCGCACCCTGTCCTTCAAGTTTCTCGAGTGTTTATTGGTCGCTTTATAAGTGTCGTCAAAGGTGCTTTTTCCAGTTGAAAAATGTTCGTGCTCGACGATGACATCCTTTTCGTAAACGAGGGAGTTCAGCTTCCTGCCGAGTAGCATCCAGAAGTTATCAAGGAACATATGACTCAGACTGGGCGGCGCCATGTATCCAAGGCGCTGAACTATCCTGGCGTCAAGCATCACGAAAGTAGCTAAAGGAGGATCAGTCAGTAAGTCGTTGCCGAAAGCTACCGCCATATCAGAGGCTTTCACGTTCTCCAAGAGTTCGCTGTCCCAACAATTTGTAATTACACGGTGATCATCTCCAAGAAAGCTCAAGTATTCATACTCATTCGCCTTTTCCGTTGCAACCCTGTTGAGGGCAGCGCTCATGGAGGTGCTGGGGCCTTTGTTCAGTTGCACACCAATTTCTTTGGCCCATCCGTAGTCCGCATCGTCATCGTTGTCCAACGCCAATACATAGTCAGAGACACATGACTTTGTCAAGTTGTCGATGAGGCGTGCCTTTATGTTCTCACCTCTACCACGTGTTGGGATAATCACTAGGTTTCTAGTTGTTGTCATCTAATCCCCATTCTTCCTTCACCAGATTTAGAACGTCTGACCAAACCCAACTCGCTTCGAAAGTCTCTCGGGTGCTGGGCTCCTTAAGCCATCGATTGAGCCGCTTCACCCACATCGAATAATCGAGGGAAAGGGCAAGTTTTATGCCCGCCTCAATAGCTTCGAGTTCAGGGTTCACTTGGATTACTAAATCCGAGGGGATGCCATAGTCCGAGGTTTGCGCCCCACAGTAAACAGGAATACTGCCGAGCCTGAATGCATCAAACAGTTTTTCAGACATGTAGTCTGGTGAGTTCTCAATCACCAACATAACCTTGTACTTTCCCTTCAAGGACATCTTGTCTCGGAGCTCCCCCATGTAGTGTCTTGGTGTTGAAGTTAGCTGGTCCATTTGAAATGCCATTTCACCTCCCGACGTGACCGCAGCACGCAATTGAAAGACAACTTCCTTCAATTTTGTCAAGACACCATCGTGCCAACCTCGACCATAAGTATCAATTTCAAAGCACCTAAATGCCCTGGCTCGAAGCCCATAAAGGTTTCGTGACATAAAGCTGACCCGCCAGGAGGCGACTGCGCAAACCCCTTCTTTCGGAGAGCTAGGAAATTGCCCATCGGAAAAAATTTGGGGCCACTGAATGACTTTGCCACTTTTTTGTCTGCTACCCATCATGAAGACCACCTTAAACTCGGCCTCAACTACTCCTGCATGGGCACTTGGAAGAACAGCCTCAGGCTCGCGCATGATTAGAGCCCTGCGATCGGGACCGATTGAGCTTGATTTCAGCTGCTTGAGCGTTCGAGGATCAAAATCCAAGCAGAGAGCGTAGTCAGCGTCGGCCAAGTCCACAATTTCAAATTTCTCTTCCTCGATTGCTTTTCGAAACGTTCCTTTCTCAAGGTCATCAGGATATCGCGATGCTATAAATACTTTTGTCAAGCTCATGCGACCAGACTACCGAGTGTGTTCTTATTGCCCGTCCTAGCAATAAGAGGAATGTAAGTTAGAGGTCAACAGACAGGGTCTCCCATATGCGGAAAGTAATAGTTGTCGGGATGTTTGACAGCAGCCATTTTGTAGGGTGGCTCCGGCACTTTGCCGATGAAGACATTCACTTCATGCTCTTTCCGTCTTCGCCGCATAGACGAATTCAACCGGGGCTCAAGTCCTTAGTAAGAAGCGAGAGAGGGGCTATCTTCCGTTTCGCCCCGGCTGCCAGGTTTATGGGGCTACCCGTATGGCTGGCAGATCAACTACTAGGAAATCGAATTCGCTCAGCATGCCTAAGAAGGCTAATTTCCAATTGGAACCCAGATTTTGTGCATGTTCTCGAGCTCCAAAATGCTGGGTACATCGCCTCCCGCGCCTTTGATGGTATCACTGGATGGAAACCTATCTTGATTGCCACGAATTATGGGAGCGATATTTATTGGTTTGCTCGTCAAGACTCCCATAGAGCTCGCTTGGTGCATCTCTTGAAGAAAGTGGACAGGTATGCTGCTGAATGCTTGAGGGATGTGGAATTAGCCAGGTCCTTGGGCTACCGAGGTGCGGTCATGAAGGTAAATCCAAATGCCGGCGGATTCGAAAGGACTGTATTGGACCGTAGAGCACCTCTGCCTTCTAGCAAGACTTTGATTATGGTGAAAGGCTATCAAGGCTGGGTTGGTCGAGCACACATTGCAATAGCGTCGCTCGAGTTGATGGCGGCTGACCTCAAAGATTACGAAATTGTTTTTTACTCATGCAATCTTTCTACTATGTTCCGTGCCACTCGCATGGCGAAACGCACTGGCCTTCGAGTCCGTGCCTATCCAAAAGGGGCACTAAGTAACGAGGAAATGCTTGACAAGTTCTCTAGGGCTTTGGTTTACGTAGGGCTGTCATTGAGTGACGGCATAAGCACATCAATGTTGGAAGCAATGGCAATGGGTGCAATTCCAGTCCAAACATCGACTTCATGTTGTGATGAGTGGTTCAGCAATACAGGTATTGCGATCCACGATCTGGACCCACAAGAGGTTGCAAAGGGCATTCGGGCGGCAATCAAATTGGCAGTAACTACAGATTCCGCCGCCATAAACAAGGAGATTATTCGCTCCAGGGCCTCGCAGGAAGTAATCGCAGAGCAAGCCCTTTCTTTCTATACGCTCTAGTTTTCTATTGGTTCGGAAGCTCTTTAGATAGGCTTAAAGACGAGACGAAAGAGGGCGCTTGAGAATTACCAGCATTAGCTTCAAGGGCTTTAAGTCGTTCTCAAAACCTACTTGTCTTAGCCTGTCTCGGGGCATTTCCGCCATCGTTGGACCCAACGGTTCCGGAAAGTCGAATTTAGTTGATGCTTTGACCTGGGTGATGGGGGAGCAGGGCCCCTCCAGCCTTCGTGGTTCAAAAATGGAAGATGTTATTTTCGCAGGAACGGAAAGTTCACCCCCACTCGGCCGAGCGGAGGTGACTATAACCCTGGACAATTCCCTTGGGAAACTGGCATCTCAGTATTCCGAGATTTCTATTTCAAGAGTTTTGTACAGAAACGGAGTAAGCGAATACGCGATAAATGGTGAGAAGTGCCGCCTTCTGGACGTTCAGGAGCTACTCAGTGATGCGGGACTTGGCCGCGAATTGCATTCGATTGTTGGACAGGGTCAACTCGACAAGGTACTGAAAGCAACTCCTCTGGACCGAAGAGCCTTAATTGAAGAGGCTTCTGGCATGCTCAAATACCGCAGAAGACGTGAGAAAACCGAGCGCAAACTAGAGGCCATGCAATCAAATCTCATCAGGCTTCAAGATTTGATTTCTGAGGTAAAGCGAAACCTCAGGCCACTGGGGAGACAAGCGGAGACCGCTCAGCAGGCAAGCGAGATTTCTTCGAGTATCCGCTCAGCCAAGTCAGAGCTGTTTGCGTTGCAACTTGAAGCATTGAAGCAAGAGTTGGAGTTGGCTTCACATGAAGAGTCGAAGAGAAAGGCCGAGGTGTCCCTCAATCAATCACAACTGGACACAATAAGAGGCGCAGTTGCAGAGATCGAAGGCGAAGTTGGTCAGCCCCTTACTGAGACAGAAAGGTCACGACTTTTCTCTCTAGAATCAGCCGAGACCTCCCTCCGGAGTGCGAGAGCCATCGCAGCTCAACAGATAAGTTCCTTATCAGACAGCTCAAGCAGCTATCAAATGGAAAAGTTTCAAGAGATTCAAATGGCTCTCGAGCGAATAACGCCCGAAAAAGAAGAGCTCTCTCGACTTGTCAAGACTTCGGCAGCCGCCCTGAGCGCTGCTTCGAGTGCTAAAGCCGTTGCCTTGAATCAATTAGAAGAATTTGACTCTGAGGCTGAAGCCTTTCGCTCCCAGAAAGAAGAACGCAATGCTGAGAGAGCCAGGCAGCAAGCTGACAAGAGGGCTCTCGAGGAGTCAATAGCGCAGACTCTAGAAACTCGCGAGTCGCAAAGTGAACAACTGCAAAGTTTGATTGCTTATGTTCAGGAGCTCGAGGCTGAACGCGGCGACTTTGAGCATACAATGCAGTCTTTGGCAAGCAACCTCCGGGCCAAATATGAGGACTCACGCAAAAAGGAGTTTGAGGCTCGAGCTAATGTAGATAAGGCAAGAGACGTGCTTCAGGAACTTGAAAATAGGCGGGGCTATTTGGCGGCGCGTCATGCTGCGATCGGTCAAATTCTTGAGAACCCGGACGGTGCGGTAAACCTAATTAGAGCAAAACTCAGTGGAATTGAAAGGTTATTTGCGGATGAGGTAAGAGTGGAGCCCGGCTATGAAAAGGCCGTCTCTGCAGCTCTAGGCTCACTGGCCAATGCGGTGAGTGTCAGTTCTTTGGATGCTGCGATTGCTGCAATTTCTCACCTTCGCGATAACGAGTTGGGCCGTGCAGAGATAGTCGTAACTGGTTTGGTGTTGGAGAAGCCCAAGGAATTTAACCAAGCGGCAAAACCTTTACTGTCATTTGTGGAGGGACCGGAAGAGCTCAGGGAGCTTCTAAATAATTTTGTTGTCGCTAATGACCTTCACGAAGCAGGACGGCTGCTGGAATCGCTCCATAATGAGGAAGTCGTTGTTGTGACCACGAATGGTGAGTACTTGTCGAGAAATCTGGTCAAAGGTGGGAGCGCAACAGAACCCTCCAAGGTCGAGCTCATCGGGGAGCAATCGCAGATTTCTGAGGAGCTGGCATCTCTAAGCAGAGAGATAGAACAGGCAAGCGAGGCCTTAAGTCGGTTCAAGGGCGCCCAAGTTACCGTAAGCGATGAGGTGACAGCAACCATGATTGAGTTGCAAAGACAAGACGCCGAGTCAGCAAAAAAAGCAGAAAGCTTCGGAAGATTAACTGCTCAACTTGAGGCAGCTCATGGTGAGAGAGCAAGATTGGAGAGCTCTATCGCGCAGCTTGGGGACAAGATTCAAGTCGACTCTAGAGAGTTGGCTGCCGCTGTAAGCAAACTCGAAGAAGTCGAGCCAGCGAGCCGCGCATTTGATTCTGGACGCCGATCAGAATTATTGGATCAACTAGAAACCTCTCGGCAAGCCGAAACTGACGCTCAGATCGAACTCGGGGCAATGAAGGAACGTTTGTCCGCAGCAGAGCGAGAGGAGCGCACTCTGCGTCAACGGTTTCAATTAGCAGAAAACGAGAAAGCTGAGTGGGAGCGAAAACTTGAGAGTCAGGGACTGCGGGCAAAAAACTTAGAGAAGGTTCTCGTCGCCTCTAACTTCCTACTGCCACTGATTGAAAGACTTATTGCAAGCGCCAGGGCGGATCTTAGGGAGCTAGAAACCTCGCGCCAGCAGAAAGCAACGCGCTTGAACGAGCTTAGAAACCAGGTTAGCGGCATCGAATCGAGAGC
>Ga0181553_10001865_pt1 | contig 18823 bp, 18 predicted proteins | sample 011ome_17_FD_133753 | JGI IMG/M metagenome (GOLD analysis project Ga0181553, IMG submission 133753) | Coastal salt marsh microbial communities from the Groves Creek Marsh, Skidaway Island, Georgia - 011502XT metaG (megahit assembly) | ecosystem: Environmental > Aquatic > Marine > Intertidal...
AAGTACAAAAAAAGTGGCGATTGGAAACGAGAAGAATAAACTGGTCATTACTCCTATTGGTATTCTTGCCGTAACATTCATGTGCGAACACTTTATGAAGTTCTTTAATTATGATTATACGAAAGGTATGGAAGATGAACTTGATCAGATTGCATCGAGTACCAAAGCAAATTGGAGGGAAATCTGTCAAAATGTCTATACATCAATCCAGGAAACCAGCAAATCTATCCCCACCATCAAAAAGGTTACCTTTCCAATTGACCATGAACATGAGATACACATTGAGGGGTTTGGACCGGTGATTCGAAAGAAAACGGGGGACGAAGTGTCGTATACCAAAATTCGCGGAGATTTTGAACTGGATATCGAAAAAGCAAGAAATGGCGAATACACACTGGCTGACCTGATACCAAGCGATAACGTCATTGGTTATCATGACGCATTGCCCATTATACTGAAAGAAGGACAATATGGCAATTATCTCGAGTGGCAGGACAAAAAGATAAGTCTTAAGAACGTAGTTGTAGATAACCTGACGTTAAAACAGGCAGTCGAACTCATTGAAAGCGATAAAGACCCCAGCATTCTTCGCTCGTTTACACCCAACCTTTCCATACGTCGCGGAAAATATGGCCCATATGCGTTCTACAAAACATCTTCCATGCCAAAACCAAAGTTTCTTAACATAAAGCGGTGTCCAGTGGGATACATGTCATGTACCACAGACGAGATTCGCGAATGGTTGGAACATACATACAAGATGACAATCGAGTAAAATATGCATTATAGTATATACCATGGATAACACATTTATTGCTCTTCGTTATTTAGACTCCATCATATACCTCGTCGCAATGATTGCGATCTTGTATTTTTTCGTGAACAAGCACATCAGCTTATTTCTCCTATTTGCGTGGTTCATTCTTCACATATTCACTCATAAAAATTACGCGTTGCTGATGGACACCGGTCTTATGGGGAAGCTCGAGGATGATGTTCGCGAAGATACTGCATTCTTTATCAAACTTGCGCACTTTACCTTCATTGGAGCGATTATTGTAAAAACAGTGGCGGCTCTTATGTATACCTACGCGAAAAGCGGTATCATCATGAGTCTGGCGCGATCAGGAAAAGAGTACAACCCACCCACCAAGTATAGATTCAATGAAACGGAATACAAAAAATTATACATTGAATCCTTTGTCGCCATAGCATTCCTGACATTCTTCATTTTACACAATCAAAAAATTATGGGTAAGTTTAATTTTGACGGAGCCGGTGCTAATATCCCGACCGCACTCATCATAGGCGCCATCATAGGCGCCATGTATATTGCGGCCGGTTATAATAATGTCACGCCAGTTGATGGAAGCATCGGAACAGGCTATGCGTCCGTACTCATCCTCGGAGCAATATTTGGGATTTCAAAGCTATTTGGATCGGATATATCTGAACAATACAACGTGGTTGCCTATTACATGGTGTGTGTAGGTATATGGATCCTGTTCTTATCGAGTATATTCGAAATAAAAAATGCAGTGGAATACACCGCACTGTTGGATATGTACAAATAAACTATAAAAATATAGTATATGATTCAACACTTATATCACGCTAATCTCTCCTATATTGAACATTTTCACGTGTCCAATAATTTTTGCAAAATGTTCTTAGTAGCCGCAGCAAAGGCATTCGTTCATTCGATAATCCCCGATCTATTTGTGACTTCATCAACCGACCTTTTACAATGCCAATGCCCTGCCCGTACCGAATAATCTTATGTCCATGTATCTTATACGCGGACATGGGTTACGCATTTACCGACAAATATTCTTTCCTTCATTTTTGCACAGGCGCAGTCGTATATTACTGGAACGTGTCGTTCGCAGTATGGTTCGTTGCGCACTTCCTGTTCGAATATTTCGAAAATACAGAGTTCGGCATGTACGTGATTAATCATTTTACATTGTGGCCGGGCGGAAAAGGGTTTTCAGATGGCATGATAAACCGCGTCGGTGATCATGTATATGCAATGCTTGGTTGGTATGCATCACATGTGATATGTACGCGCGTTTTCTAATTACCTTATCAGGTATTGCGGAAAACCATACAGAAACACTTCTTATGTCTCTACATATGAAGTATTATCAAACATCATTCAAAGACTATCTCCAAGAGAACAAGCGCAGTGATATTCACCCACATATAAAACCCAATGATAAGTTCATACCACATACAATCCTGTATGGACCAAGCGGATCAGGAAAATATACACAAGCCCTCAAGCTGATCGAAAAATATAGTCCAAGCCTTCTTAAGTATGAAAAATCCATCATATGTTCCAATGATAAGACGGAATATGTGTATAAAATGAGCGATATTCATTTTGAAATTGATATGTCCATTCTTGGGTGCAATGCGAAGCAGCTATGGAACGACATTTTTCTTCAGATCATCGAAATCATTGCTATCCGCACAGATAAACGAGCAATTCTCATATGCAAGAATTTTCAGAGCATTCACGGAGAGTTACTGGACATGTTTTATAATTATATCCAACAATCCCGCAATAACATGTACAATATCCAATTATCATTTATCATATTGACGGACAGCATTGGGTTTATTCCATATAACATCATAAAATCATGCAAACAAATTTGCCTGGAAAGTCTAAGTACAAAGGCCTTACGTGTCGTGATCGAAAACAACAACGACATCGATTTGGCAAAGCGTACATACGGACGCCAATTAAAACGTCGTATTTGTAACGTTTTGGCAAAACATGAGATCATTACCGTTACCAATCTTAAAGAGCTATATAGTTTGGACAGCGCTTCAGACAGCGATCTGTTTAATACTCTGTGCGATACGCTCATCAACGACATATTGTCATTTGATACAAATAGCGACTACATACTATTTCGAGAACATCTATACGATATCTTGACTTATGATATCAATCTATGCGAGTGCCTGTTTTACATATTAGAGAACCTGACATACGGCGGGTATATCACCGGAAAGGACAGTTCTACGGTATTACATAATATTTACCCGCAGCTTATGCAGTACAACAACAATTACAGACCAATATATCATTTAGAGAATATGTTTTATGAAATCGTAATAGCAATCCATGGAAATAAAGGAAGCATGTGAAATCATGGACATTGATGCAAATGATATCACACTTGACAATATAAAGCGTCAGTTCCGTGTAAAGGCTCTTATTTATCATCCTGATAAAAATAAATCCCCCGACGCGTCAGAAGCATTTGTTAAGTTAACGACTGCGTATGAATTATTATCCAAACATGTCAGCAAAACGCCCCAGAAACCAGAGGTTTCTTATACAACCCTCATGAAACAATTTGTCGAAACAATCTCGTCTAATCCCTTAATACAGAATTTGCTGGACAAGTTACGTAGACCCATCGAACAGAGCATTCTGGATAGTTTCGAACGTATGAATATACATACTTTATTCAACATACATTGCATTATAAGACAGTATGGACACATATTCCAGATAGACAAGACATACATCGATCGCATTAATGAAATTGTGAAAAGGCATCAACAAAATCTCGTATGCTATGTTTTGAACCCTACCATGGAAGACATCATCAACGGTTCGGTATACAAACTAAACCACTGTGAGGATACATTCTTCGTACCTCTCTGGCACTATCACATGTCATTCGAAGATAAACACGGGAATATGTTTCATGTCGTGTGTGTAAATCCCTCGTCCGATAAAATGATGTTGGATGAAGACAACAACGTTCATATGTTTATCAAGGCAAATCCGAAACAATTCTTGTCCGACGGGAAAATAACATTAGCAAACGATATCTACAAGGATGTTGAAATAGACGGAAAACAACTAATGTTGATAAAGGAACAAAAGGTTATTGTCAAAGGTCGTGGCGCGCCCAAAATTGTAGGGAATGAGTCTATGGGGTATAACAACATAAAAAGCAATCTAATTGTACATTTACGTCTTGAATAGATTCATTTTTTGATATATTTTCATATTATAGTCACAATGAAAATATTCTAAGTTATTCGAACCCCATATATAAGAAAAACATGTAAGATAAATTGCATTTTTATAGGTTTTATGAATATATTGCTGTTTATTTTTGATTGGGTTCTTACTTATGCCGCCTTCTTGCGCACAACCTTCTTCTTCTTAGGCGCAGGTTTTGGCTCAGGTTCTGGTTCTGGTTCAGGCTCCGCTTCTTCCTCGGGTTCCTCGTCGCTGTCTTCTACAGCCACCGCTTCTTGACGTGTTAGCGGTTGTGATGCTGTAGGAGGTACAGGTGTATCGTCTTCGCCGAGTGGATTGCACGCCATAATTTGCTCCTTGTCATTCTCGCTTATACTGATATGGCATTTACCAAATACACTGACATTGACAGGAGGTTTGACGATGCACTGTGTGAGCTTCCAGGTGATACCCCAACCCTTTCCACCAATCCAAATACCAGAGCACTGGACAAGACAGGCAACTTCACTGTTCTTTGGAACAAAGTCAACTGGAGTCGAGTCTTCGTGATCCTGACAGAACAGGAGTTTAGACATAGGGTCGTAAATCTCCACCGGCCATTTTCCACCATAGTTAGGTACCTTCACTTTCATCTTTGGAGGTTTAGAATAATCCAGTTTCTTCGTCAGTTTGTCTTTCTGGTAAGTAAGGAACGGGAAGAAGTTGTGTTTGATGACCTCACGAGGCATCTCCTCACCCCACCAGAGCTCGGAGTTCTTGACCGCATCATCAATGATGCGCTCCTCGAACTTCTTGAGCTTGGAAAGGAAGGTGTTTGTGTCCTCGGTCTCGTAATCGACGTTAGGGAATCGTAAGGTCATACTGAACTTCCCATCAGACTCGCCCTGTTCATTGACAAAGTCGCTGATTCCCCAAGTAGCCATGCGCGGCGTTGTTACATGTAAAGATCTGTTTAGCTGAGTACTGATTACCGAAATAGCCTTCCCACCGCGGTCATTGATACGCGGCTGCATATAGCGGAGGCTCTCGGGTTCCCAGTCTTTGTAATCAATTGTCATAGAAGCTGCCATTGTTGTTACTGTTATGGTCTATATATTATGTCGGCTCTAAATCAATTTTACGCATTATCATGTATATTTAGCCAATCGAAACTTAGATCCAATAACATATGGTTTCAACTTGCAAATGACGTAGAATTCTCCGCATACATAATAACATGAACTTCCATAAACAAACCGTACCATCATTAAGACAACTTGCCCGAACATATGGCGTTAAGGTAACCGGGAAAAAGGCCATTCTTATTGAACGAATACAGCAATATCTAAAAGAAAATGGTCACGCTACCTCAATACAGCGCATGTTTCGCGGATACTTGGTAAGGAGAACCCTTTATCTACGCGGGGTCCACTTGGACACGTCGCAATATGTGAACTGCTGTGATCCAGTGACACTGGAGCCATTGAATGAAATTTATCCTCTCCTGTTCTCCAATATCCATGTAAATGGATATCGCTATGGATTCAACATAAAATCATTGATTGATATTATTAGACGTTCCAAGAGACGAGTCATTAACCCTTTTAACCGAGAACCCATCCCTTATCCCGTTGTTAAGAACATCCTTAAACAATATCGTCACACCATTTTAATCGATCCTCATCTTGTTGCATCGGAGTCAGACATATCCCCTCTACTACACACACCATATACGCCGACAGACGGGTTTTCGTATTCAAGTCTTAGGGTAGTCGAAACCTATTATCGTCCTATACCATACTCCGGGGCGTTGTCCGGTGACACAAATATCGAACTATACGAACGACTTTGTTCTCTACGCATTATACCATTATCCCCGCGAATCCAGGACGTGTTCTCTGAAATGTCTCGGCTCGGAAACTATGTAGACGCGTCATGGTTTCACAGCATGCCGCAACGATGCTATCCACGTTTTTATCTTTGCCTTCATCACATATGGAATACGCAGGCAACTCTTTCCAATACCATCAAGAAGAAAATATGTCGTATTTTTGACCCGTTTTCAAACGCCATGTTTAATGAAACTATACATATTTCACTCCAGATGACACTGAATGAAGTGAATGCATGCCAAGTGCGACTCGGCTGTGTATGTGCAATGGAAACTATGGTAATGTCCGCGGTTGACGACGAATATGCGAAATTGGGAGCCATGTACGTACTTATGGCTCTTACCACCGTAAGTAGAAGCGCACGCGTAGCAATGCCATGGCTCTACGAATCCATCACTGGCTGATTACACAAATGGACAAATGCGAGAATAGTAAGAAATCCGCCATTTAGCAACCCACACATAGCGTATTCATAGACGGTCGTATATGACCCAACAATAAAATCTGCATAATACTTATAAGATGGCACCCATCGATGTTTCTACTTTAGGTCGTGAAGGGCGTGACCTTGACCGCGCGTGGAGAGAAGCGCTTAGAAAGCACAATAGACACACCACAAGAAATGAATACTTCAAACGAAGAGAGATGGACGAATGGTCCAAGGAGCTTCAGGCAATTAACTCCAAATACAGGCAGTTATTTAAGGAGTTGATCGCCAAGAAGAAAGCCGAGGCTGCTGAACAAGCGCGCAAAGAAAAGGAGGAAAAGGAGCGCAAAGAAAAGGAAGAGAAGGAGCGCAAAGAAAAGGAGGAGAAGGAGCGCAAAGAAAAGGCCGCCAAAGCCGCAGCACGTAAGGCCGAACAAAAGCCTACCACAAAGGCTATCACGAGGTCGGAAAAAAAGGCCGCCTCGAAGTCGGAAAAAAAGAGAACTCGCTGCCCCAACGGAACCCGCAAAAACAAAAAAACGGGCGAATGCGAGAAAAAGTAAGAACACCACCCATTTGTAACATATTCATATGCTATTGTATATGAATATCCATCCTCTCTGGACTATATGTATTCTCGTTCGTCTCAGTTTGCTTATCGCAATAAGAAAACTATACAAAAATGAAACGTTCAAAGCGTTTGCTACAGCCGCACTTGCTGTAATGGGCACAGGATTTATCTACAAGGCATTCATCGGTTCCAATAACGAGGTTCAAATAGCCGACGTATTCTGGCACGAAACCCGTTACATCCACGGCATCCTCTACTTGTTTGCTGCATACTACCTATACATAGGCAATATTAACATGAATACCGCCGTTCTGGGGACTGATCTGGGGTTCTCTATACTCTACCGAACGATTACCGGACAATAAGTTTCCTATACGTGTGCGGCATATTCCAAAAGCTTATTTTGCTCTTCTGATGTCTTTCGCTCGAAATGAACCAAGTTACGAAGATATATCGCGGCTCCTCCGGTTAATTTATCCTTGTTATCGCGCAAAAACTTATAGAAAAGGGCATCCCATACATTGTTCCAATAGCCATCGTTCTTGTAGTCAGTCATCTGACGAATATAGTTGCTTGTGCTCAAATAGGGTTTTCTCATGGTATTCGTGGCAAAATACCCCATGCCATATACATTTCCCACCATGACCCAGTCATAGCTATCGCACGAAAACTCCATAAACCAGTTATAAATCTGTCGCGGATGGATTCTCGCCAGATTCATAAAGTTCAACATGATCATTAGTCTCTCAATATGATGCAAGTACCCATTCTTAAACGCTCGTTTTATTGTGACGTCAATCGGCTTGATACCTGTGGTCCCGTTGTACCATTTTGCAGTGAGTTTCTTGGAATTTCCAAAATAGTTGGAATCCACCAGGTTCTTGTAGTCGAGAACATACAACATTCGCTCATACTCGCGCCATCCTATTAATTGCCTAACAAAACCCTCATAATTATTGATCTTGACTATTTCTTTATTCTTCTCATAATATCGGATAACCTCTTCCAGTACCTCATGAGGAGTCAGCAGTCCAATATTAATAAGTGCAGCTAACAACGAGTGAAACATAAAGGGTTCATTCTCCAACACAGCGTCCTGGTAAGTACCAAAATTTGACAGGCGCGTTTTGACAAAGTCCTTGAGCCACTTTTTACTGGTAACATGTGTTACGGGAAAGTAAAAATCATCAACGTTAGCATAGTTACGTGGGAAATTATCATTAACATATTTCTTTGCTTCGAGAACATAGCCAGTCGCATTATCATTTACCTTGTCCCATACCGTACTGGGGACCTCCAAATTTTTGATAGGCGGGGATCGGTTCTCCGTATCATAACTTCGATTTATGTACAGGATTTTGATTCCACTTGGTTTGTTTGCAATTTGCCACTCATAAAAGTGCTTATGAAAAAATGTAGTCTTATCACTTCTCGTCTCATTATATTGCTGTATATCACGATTTGTTAGCAAAAACAGAGGAGTGTCCAATATAATTATGCCGGCGTTTCGGTCGGTAATGCGTTTATAGAGCAAATGATCACATGGTTCAAACATGTATGTCGGTTCTCTACGATTAAAGGATGCATACCCATAGGTTTTAGCCGCATCATAGTCAATATACGCAACCTTGTTACCAGGAAACTGAGCCTTAAGGTAATCTTCGTAATATCTCATGCTGGCACGATGAAGAACCAATTTTAGCTTCGAAAAACGAGATATACGTGCCTTATCGCCAAAAAACAATGGATCCTCGACAAGTGTAAACGATACCGTACGAACGTCTAAATCGGAAGGCATTGATTTGATAAGGGCCTTTTTAGAAAATAGGTTATGTGGAAATATTAACAAATTTACCATATACATTGTGCAGTCATATTGATTCCGTCCATCCAAATCGTCCAAATCGCAATATTTTTCTGGAAATCCATGACATCATGCTAAGCACTTTTGAACGTATACAATATATCTTCGCATGTAAAGTGCTGTAATATATATTATATGTCAAACAATATAAATAGCAAGAGCAATAACAGTATATAAAAATGGTTCGTGCTTCCAAGTCTACCACTGCGTCCAAATCTGCCCCCAAGGTTAAGAAAGAGGTTGCCACCCCGGCACCTGCCGCCGCTCCTGCCGCGGAGCCTACCCCTGCCCCCGTGGCTGCTCCTGCCCCCGTGGCGGATATCGAGGAGGTCTCCGTCGAGGAGAAACTTGCGGAATTCTCCCAGAAATTCCAGCAGGCCATGAGCGTGTTCAATGTGCTCAAGTCTGACTTCAAGACCCTCACCAAGTTCGTCGAGCGCGAGCTTAAGGCTGCCCGCAAAATGTCCAAGAAGAAGCGTGCCCCTGTCTCGGGCGACCGCAAGCCCTCTGGATTCACCGCCCCCACCAAGATCAGCGACGAGCTCGCCAAGTTCCTCGGCAAGGAGCCCGGAACCGAGTTGGCCCGCACTGCCGTCAGCAAGGAGATCCACAACTACATCAAGGCCAACAACCTGTCCCGCAAGGACAACGGTCGATTCATCATCCCCGATGACAAGCTCTGCAAGATCCTCGGCTGCAAGAAAACCGACGAGATCAGCTACTTTAACCTCCAGACCTACTTGAAGCGTCACTTCAAGAAGCAGGGCGAGCAGTAAGTTTCTTTCGTGATATTTTTTTAACGCGTTCTGTTATAGTATAACAGAACGCAACTATGGATACACACATTCTAAATGAGTTACGTCCCAACCTTCAAATTTTATTATATAGCAAAGATGGGACATGTGACATGAAAAACACCCTGTCCATATTTGAAACACAAAAAGATATGGCTTTGCACAATATACCTGTAAATATACACTGTAATGACCCCAACCTCCCCGAAGATCATTCGAGGAATAACATGATTGCACGTGCATTATGCACATCAAGCGCGTCTCATTTTTTGTTTGTAGATGCCAATATATCATGGTCGTGTGAAGATGTGATTAAAATGATTGTTTCGAAAAAGAATATCATTGGAGGCGCAGTGCCAAAATCAATGTATAATTGGCAGAAACTTACCGGCGAACATATTAGTAAAAAAGAGACAAGTGCAACTGAATCAAATTACACATACAGTCCCAGAATCAGTGCATTGAGATATCATGTAGGTCTCATCAATGGTACTTTAGAAGTGTCAAACGGTATTTCAAAGGTTGCTTATATACATACAGGATTTATGATGATGAGAAGAGGCGCAATTGAAAAACTACACTTTGCATACCCTCAATCCAAATACCAATGCGACTATCTAACCCCCGAGGAAAACAAACATGCATACGCACTGTTTGGTTCTTCCGTAGTAAACGACAAATATATAACAGCCCGTGAATTTCTTTGCAATCGATGGTGTGCCATGGGCAACAGCGTTTGGATTGTACTTGAAACAACCGTATCCATCAACAAAAAACACGAATTCGTAGGCTGTTACCACGATACGCTTATACACGGATAAAGTTATAGTTTAATAACATCTCGCAAAGAGGACCATAATCTACGTTTTTTCGTCGGTAATGCATATTATGTAGTCGTATCGACAAGACCTCTTCAAGCTTATATTCTGTCTGAACCATGTCATATGTCTCCGCATTGACATGATTTGAATCACACAACCATTCTCCCAATGGTTTTTCCTTTGCTACTTTCCTGTATGTGCCATATAGACGCATAACCGCCGGTATCGTAAGACCCGCATCATTATAGTCATTATTACATGCATACATAGCTTGCTGGAAACAATTACTTGGTATTTTCATCTCTCGTAAGATACTCTCATACTCGTACCATACAATCGACTTTGTTTTCATATCCAGACACCTAAATATACGCGGGCACCCATATACCAACATGTCCATATCGTCGCTTAAGCAGCCATAAGCAAGCCCCGATATACACAGCTGCGCACACAATTGGTCCGCTTCTCCATTTGCCTCTATGTACTTGATTCCGTACAAATTAAACAGCTTCTTTACGCTATCAATGTGATGATTTTTCACCCGCACGAATTTTCGTTTTACCTTTTTCATATCGTCCTGAATTGTTTCTTTCTGTTGCACAGTAAGCGTATCATTGTCAAGTGTTTTTTCAAGCTCCTTGTACGCTTGTTCGGCATTTTCCTTGTCTTGAACCCGTCGCGCAATTGCCTCCGTTTTTGCTTCAGGAGGCTTTCCGTCAAATATAAAGATGGCATTGATATGATATTTAATGAAATGAGATGCCAACACAAACATATTTTCAATCAATGCGCCATCCGCAAGAAACTTGTAGATGTAAATACTCGCATCTACAACGATGGTATTATGTGCGATTTCATAAAGAGGTCGGCGTCGGATCGACCTGTTTGTGCACCGCTTCTGTAAATAACCGTTTAAATCTTTAATCCCCATTGCTTGCAATAGAAGATATGGATACATGGATCAATTTTCAACAAAAAGATCGTTATGATCTTAAGTGTATATTGGGATTATTGGTCATTCGTATTGCTGTTACCGGCAGCGTTTTTGTAAAATCTGAAAAACGACCGTCCGCCATGCCAGTTACGAAACAACTTGCGGGTCTTTACTGACTCATCCACCGTGAAACATCCAATCTCATTAATGCTTTCGCGTAGCTCTCGCCCATACCGCTGGTCCCATACACGAAGGTGTATCAAAGCAACCCGTTGCTCTATCCCAATACGCGTTTTACGAACACTTTCGTCGATTCGATCCACATAACCGATACATAACACATCCTCGATAAGCCATTTCAAATCTTCCGTCGTTTGAATCTCTCTACCATCCACGACAATCCCCCGATTCCATATCTTAAGACAGAGAGTCTTCCAATCACCGTCCTCAATATGAAGTGGGGTCTTAGTATACACACTGTCTGTATCAGTAATAATTATGTTCATTATCGTATTGTTATTGTTTACAAATAAAATCGGTATTTTGAACTATCAATTTTTCGAAAAACTTCCTATTACCCAACAAAAAACGCCCTTTCGGGAATGTTTTGTTTTGATTTTTGTTTTGATTTTTGTTTTGATTTTTTATTCGCGCAGTAGCATATCTATATCGTTATTCAATCGTCCTACTTCATTGCGCAAATCACATATAATCTGCGTTAAATGCTCATATTCCGTCTTTACGAAACGATCTACTTCTGCATTCTTTGATTTGAATGCCTCTTCTAACTTCTTGCAGCGCATTATTGTTTGCTGATGATTCATGTTTTCGTAGTCAGTAGTAGCCACGGGGTTCAAGTTCTTGTAGAAACGAAAGAACACAGGCGCACCATAGCTGGTACGAAATGGTTCTTCCGTTCGCGAAGAGTTATCCGTAAGATAGCTTCCTTTATGTTCGATGCTATCCCGGACAAACTTTCCGTAACATACATCCCACATATGAAAGTGAATAAACGCATACTTTTGCTCCTTACCCGAGCGATTTTTACGCGAACCTGCATCAATGCGCTCTACCTTTCCGATACACAGGACCTCTTCGATAAGCCACTTAAGGTCGTCCGTATCATTGATCATACGTCCATCCACAATGACATCCTCGGGCCAGGACTTAAGATACAAACTCTTCCAATCATGCTCATTGAGCTCATAGGAAAGCATCACATAGTTCGTGGTTGAGGCATTTCTCTGATAGTTGAATTCCATTTTGTTATTGTATCGTGTTTATACGTCGTCTTATTGCTTTGATTATGATTCAAATAATGACAATCATTTGAATCAATTTTACGAGAAAAACTTATTGATTTGACTTTAGAAGCTCACGTCGGATCATCATAAGACCTTTGTCCACGTATGCAGGCGTCTTTGGAAGATACTTTGTTAGCTTCGCATCCTTTGTTCCACATAACGCCTCCGACATTCTGGCGTTTTGCTTGAATTTTTCTCTGAGGGCCGCGCGCCGGATCTCACTGGATGACTGAAGACATCCCTGATCTCTTGCTTCTTTACGCGCAAGTTGAATATCCCTCGCATGTTTTGCATCCGAGTCCAACGAAAACGTGTCGTATTTTTCCGGGTACTTTCCTTTGAGCGAATGGGCCAAGGTATAATGTTCCACAGTGTTCCACTGCTTTCCGTCGAGCATAAAAGGCGCCGGATACGCATCATCGAACCAACGCCGCCAGTTTGAAAAGCCGCGTTCCTGGTCGAGACGCGAAAAGTCAAATTCGCGCCCTCGCATCATCTTTTCGCCGGGTCCACGACCAGCCATAACGCCGCCATTAGACTTCAGGTGAAACATGACAACGACATGCGGGTCATAACCATACTCCATAGAATCATGCACATCATCGGCATCGTCCTCCATCCCCGATACAGCGTATATCGACAACTCAGGCACATTTGTAAGTACCGTCGACCGTCGTTCCATACACATTTTTGCCATATCCGTTCGAACTTGAAGAGGCAGCTCTTTATACGTAAACGCCCCCATCCCCTTGTACGTGATGAGATTATACCCGCTCTCTGAGCGTCCAAGCAAGATATAGTAATTCGCACTTGCATCACAATACCCTTCATGCATTGCAGTGGCCTTGTCCGTACTGTCTTCGTTATACTCGATAACGTGAATTCCCAAATCATTTGCAATCACACTCTTTGCCCACTCGTCCGGTTCAAATACGGATGTCGCCAGCGCCGTTTTGAAATCACCCAGCGTGTTCACCGTATCCATGAATCTATATTTTTGGCGCATCTTACACGCTTGGTCATATGTCTGACGCGCATCACGATGCCTATCACGCGTATTTCGAGCGTCGTCCATAATCGGTGCCTTGGCGGCCGGATCAAATACATTCGCATATCGACGTCGTATGATACCCGCCATTTTTCGCGTCTCCTTGATCGCATGCTCCTGTCGAGCACATTCTGTTACCAGCTCGGTATACAGATCCATGTATTGCCGATAAAGCATCGGGGTGGCCTTATCCGAGAATAGCTGTCGCATCATATCCACCGTGACCTTTCTACCAATATATTCCAGCGCCGCCGATATACCACGCAAATACGAATCAACTTCTCCCGTCATGGGTCGTATATCAAAGTGGTTGTTTCGGTAGTGTCGCTCAATCCACGTATTTCCCGGGGACTCCAAATACTCCTTGCGGTACTGCGCAATGTCTCTTGCCGTCTCCCGTTTCACCGCGGTACTACGGGTCGGAACAATTGATTGGACCGGTATCTTTGCAGGTTCAGGACTGCTTTGAGGTAATTGCTCATCACACACATCCTCTTTCTCTTGAGGCAAAAATCCTCCTTCGTAAAACACCGGCTCTCGAAAAAAACGCATATTCCCTATCGATAAATCCGGGTCGCCATCCTCGTCAATCCCGCCTATTACAGCATGCGCACCCACCTCAAATGCCCCGATTCTCTCGATTACATTATCTGGCGTAGTGTAATACACCGGATAGTATACTATACCATCCTTACTAAACTCATAACGCGGCATACCAAGAAGTATTTCAATCCACCTATCAATATGATGATATTCGTATATCACCGCTGCGCGACCCTTATCTTCGTCGTATACTTCTGTTCCTTCATTATGTTTTATAGCAGAATTGCTCATATACTATACCCATCGACTTAAATTCAATAAGACAATCGCAATATATCGACGACACGCATACCCAATGTATACACAGGTGTGGTGATATATTTGTTTTCTACATCATAATAAGATTGTAATATATTACGCCACTTTTGTTCCGTGTATCCATTACGATAGTTCATAAGAACTGCTGTTGCCTCATCCTGGTTATATGATTCGTTGATGTTTCGCATTATACAGTAGTACCCTACGTTTTTCCATGTCGTATTCACGGGTGCGTTTTCGGTCCATATAGCAATAAGTGCGAGCATTACAATGGACGGTATTCCAGTTGCCATTACAGCGGGTTTGTTCGTGAATAACATACCAATTGTTCCAGAAAGTTGCATGAATAGCATAAAAAACATGGATGTTCGTGTATGATGTTCGGACTTCTGGGCCCGCATTGACTGTAGCTCAGTTAGTTGCATACATACGTCCAAATCTGTATGATGAAATTTCATGTACTCATCTAAACCCATAATATTTATGTGGTTTCACTTAGGTATTGGTCTCTTTCCTGTAAGAATGTCGATGATATCCATCATCTTATATTTGCACCGGGACGAAATTCCCCGGCATGCACAACGAGGAAGATCCGAGATTGTTTTAATCGTCTCGAGAATGTCCTGGGTATGATCATATTTCTTTGCCAACTCAATGCTACCTATGACAACGATAAAGACATGCTCCGCCAGTTCATCGTTAGTCTTTATTGTCGTATCAATGTCTTTCATTGATGAAATCTGAGCTGTCATGCGATGTATGATCGTGAACACATACTCTGGCTCTATCATATCATACTTTACCGCCATAACCAAGAATGTGGTCATCGCTTTTTGACGATCATTCTCCGCATTGATTTTGCATTGTTTATCATAGTCGTCATCATCCGCGCATGTTTTTAGATTCACCATAGCTTCTTCGTATTTTGATACATGTTCATACAATTTCTCTTTAAACAGGCCATGCCGATTGACAAACTCCTTGTAAAGACGAGCGTAAATGTCCGCATAAAACTTGTTGTTCTTGACCAGTACAAACAACGAATTAACAATCTTATCAACATCGTCTGCTTCATACTCTGCAATCATCGTATCAAGATGTTCTAATATCTCACCACACAACTTATCGTAGGTTGTGGCAGATATCTTATTTATACGTTCACGTATGTTATCAATGGACGCTTCGACACCCTCTGTGTTTTTAAAAGCAGCCGTCGCCTTGAAATTTGGACTGGGTACAAATTCGTGTCTTCTGGGACGGTGATCACGAGGAGAATCGCGAAACTGGTTGTTCAACATATGAATCGTATTCAATACATCCCTCGGCAGTATAGTGCTCATGGTCATTATATATTCTAATATGAATTCTTTACGTAAGGTATTAACGATCAATTTTTGCGTATAGTGTCCCGACATTTAATATCACGTCGGTATAACATGGACCGTATCATTTCCTTATTCAAACCGATTGAAATTGCTGATTCAGAGGAAGTTGTCCAGGCAATCCACAAACATTTTCGAATCCCCATCGAATACAATGATCTTCATAAGCCCGTACACGAGAACATCAACGCAGACATTGAATTGTTCGAAAAGGAAAACGGCGGGGTATACCACGTGCTAACACGTGCAGATGGAACCTTTGACCGTTGTATATCCGAACGTTGGTCATCATATTATACAACTGATGTCGCATATCTTACCGAAACACAGCGTATGTTTAGCGATTTTGTTCCCGAATGCCAAAACGAAGATGAAGAGCTCATAAAGATATGGAAGGACGTCCGCGAAAACGAGTATTTTGTCGACAAATATTCCTTCATCAACCTTCAGGCACTGGAGAACTTGAACAAAAACCCAACATTTATGAGTCTAAACACAGTAACCAATATATTATCGCCATTCATGTTTTTGCTGGTCCCACTGATTATCCTTATCATACCGCTGATTGCCATTAAATTGCGCGGGTACCCCATGACATTTGGTAGTTACGCGAGAATATTCATGTCCATATCACGTACACATGTAATGGGCAAGATGTTCTCCGGTAACATGGATGCAAACGGTATCATCCGCTGTATTTTATATGGCGGCATTCTACTTTTCCAAATATACAGCAACATCAACAACTGTCGCAAATATTACGAGAACCTCAAATTTGTCAACTCAGCCCTCTGCAATTTGCGAACGTTTATCGTACGAACTCGCCGGAATATGTCACAACTCGCCAGAATTGATGGGATATCTACATGGTCTCCATTCATTAATGCTATGCAGATCCACGAAAAACAGCTATCGCACATATACGATAGGATCGGTCACGTAAAACCATTTGCGTTCTCCGCGTCAGCGATATGGAACTTCGGTGATATGCTAACAACTTACTACAACATTTCACAAACGCCACATCTACATGAGGCCCTCGCATATGCATTCGGGTTCGACGGATTTTGTCGAAATATTGACTGCATTCGGCAATCGATACACGAAGAACGGATCAATAAGACAGTATTTACAACAGATGCCGACAAGATTGAATTCGTCAACCAGGAGTACCCTCTCCTTGATAATGATTCCGGCGTAAAGAACAGTTGCTGCCTTAAACAGAACATGATCATAAGTGGAGCCAACGGGTCAGGCAAGACCACAATTCTGAAAACCACCATGCTTAACGTACTCTTGTCACAGCAAATTGGCTACGGATTTTTTGAGTCGGGCACATTGGTTCCATATACCCATATGCACTCGTATTTGAACATTCCCGACACGTCGAGCCGTGACAGCTTGTTTCAAGCCGAATCGCGACGTTGTAAAGAAATTATTGATTGCATTGCCGAAAATCCATCTTCCTCCGGTTACCGCCACTTCTGCATTTTCGACGAACTATACTCGGGCACGAATCCTTATGAAGCATCACGTGCAGGAGAAGCATTCTTACGTCATCTCAATAATCACGACGGCGTATCTTATATGTTAACGACGCATTACCTTGAGATGTGCAACAAGCTCAAGAAAGACAGGCGCGTCAAAAACTACAGAATGGAAACCGAACTCGACGGGGACGAACTGATATACACGTACCGTATATCCAAGGGTATTTCAAAACAAAAGGGTGCACTGCATGTTCTCAAGAGTATGCAGTACCCTGAATCAATAATCAACGATATTGTAAAAAGCTGTACATAAAGGTTATTTTTCCCATATCAATATTTTTTCACTGTTATTTGTCTTATTGTTAACATACACCGCCTTGTTGCGCATAAGGTCGCGACGCTTAAGAGTAAAATGGTTCTTTACAATCTTTTCCATATCGCCCGTCAAATTTGGGCGCTTTGCATAGTTTGACACGATGTAACACATCGTGCCTTTTTTCTTGAGAAGCTTCTTACAAAGTGTTACCGTCTTTTCCCAGTAATTTGACAGCCATCTTTCATAGGTAGAATGCATCACCACGCTTTGTCGATCACTTCCATATATCTCCAAATCATAATACGGCGGACTGAAGAATACCGTGTCGAAAAACTCTGTATACTTCCTCATGAATTTCGAATCGTTTTCGAGCTCTTCACTGGGACAACAGTAAATGTCGCATACCTTGCTGGGGTAATGTTCTCCTGCAAACTTTTTTGTATTCTCACAAACACTGGGTATGACATCGGTACCGACATAATGCGTAACCGACTCACTTTCCATGAAACCATAACAGTATGAGCTCCATCCTAACGTAGGACTAAAAATGCACTGCCCTTTTAGCTCCGACTCTTGCATAGAATATACCAAAAAGGGGTTCATTATGGATGCACGGAAGTAATATGACGAAAATACGCTTCCCAACCGTCCTTTTGCAATATAATGAAGAGCACTTGGAGTAAGAATCTTGTAGTCAATCAACTCTTTATTGTAAAGGTCATTAAGCATAATCCCAAACGGCACCACGTTTGCAACAGACGTGTCTGTATTGACAAACAAATCAAAGAAGTACATGTTGCGTATGACATTCTTATACTGTGACATGAGGTTATTATTATAGTTACCGGGAACCATTGGCACCACAGAGATATGTTGTTGTGACGGCTTTAACGATTTCGTATAATATGATCTGAGATACCGCGTGCGCGTTACCAATTCATCGTACAGAGGACGAATATCATCACGTGTGATACTATGCCCTCTCATATACAAACGAAGAGGGTATATTTTAGGACCAACTTTCACACGATACTTGCTAAGGAATTCGTCAAACCTTCCCATGTTTGTCTTGCTATACTTAATAATAAATTGGCTTTCGTTCATGATATATATTAGTGCACGATT
>Ga0181553_10001881_pt1 | contig 18753 bp, 14 predicted proteins | sample 011ome_17_FD_133753 | JGI IMG/M metagenome (GOLD analysis project Ga0181553, IMG submission 133753) | Coastal salt marsh microbial communities from the Groves Creek Marsh, Skidaway Island, Georgia - 011502XT metaG (megahit assembly) | ecosystem: Environmental > Aquatic > Marine > Intertidal...
TGATTGATGCAGTCGCAGGTGACGCAGATATTTCCAAGGCTTCAGCTGGAAGAGCAGTTGATGCAGTTCTAGGTGGAATTGGTGATGCTTTGGGTAAAGGTGATTCAGTATCATTAGTTGGTTTTGGAACATTTTCAGTAAGGCACAGAGCAGCTAGAGAGGGTAGAAATCCTCAAACTGGCGCATCAATGCATATTGCTGCCTCAAAAGTTCCTGGTTTTAAGGCTGGTAAAGGACTTAAAGACAAGGTTAAAAACGGTTAAATATATAACCTAAAGAAAAAGGGTGCTTCCGCGCCCTTTTTTTATTTATAATTACGATATTATGGACGCACTTAGAAATTTTTTAACTGGACCTAGATTATTTATAATCATTGCCGTATGCACAATACCATTCGTATTTTTGGGAACTGGTTCTTTATCCACAGTTTTTGGCGGTAGTATTGGCACTATTAATGGTGAAAAAGTTACTGAAATTGATTTACAGACTGCAACTAATTTTGCAGTTCAAAAATATAAAAGCATTTATGGTGAGGATTTTGAATTTGCAGATCTTAGCAATGAGATACAAATTCAGGCTATAAAGGATGAGCTAATCCTTCAAAAAGTTCTCTTATCAAATGCAAAAAATTTAGGTTTTGTTAATGATTTTGCTAACCTGCAAACAAAAAAAAATATAATTTCTAATCCTCAATTTTCTCTTAATGGTGTATTCGATGAAAATATTTATGAAAATCAAGTAAGAGCTAATGGGCATACAAAGGAAAGCTACATTGACTTAATGACAGATCTAGTTGCATCAGATATTTTTAGACGTGCTTTATCACAGTCAGGTTTTTCAACACCGACTGAAATCAAGGAGCTAACATACTTATTAGAGCAATCTGCAAATATTGAATTTATTAAAATTGATTCTAATGCTCTTAAAAATAGTATTGTTAATACTCCTGAAGAGGTTTCTGAATATTATGAAAATAATAAAATAAAATTCTTTTCAAATGAAAAAAGATCTTTTAAGTATATTATCTTAAATCCTGAACTATATAGAAATGAAGTAATTGTTCCAGATGGTTTTGTAGAATCTGCCTATAATGAATATTTATCCAAATCATCAGAGCGAACTCAAATAAGATTTTCACATATTATGGTAGAAAAACTTAATTATGATTCTCGAGAAAACGCATTTAATAAAATTAATCTTGTAAATGAAAAGATAAAAAATGGTGAAGATTTTTCAGCTTTGGCAAGTGAGTTTAGTGAAGATATTGTCACTAAAGATAATGGCGGTGATTTAGAATATTTTGAAAGAGACATTTTTCCTTCCGAATTCTCTGTTGCTATTGACGAGCTTAAATTAAATCAAACAAGTAACATTATTGAGCTTGAAGAAACATTTCATATATTGAAAATTACTGAATTTAATGAAGAAGAAACACTTAGTATGGATGATATGAGGGATTCAATTATAAATGATCTAATAGATACAGAATCTTTAGCGCTTATGAATGATGACTATAACTCTGTTGAAGAATTAATATTATCTAATACCTCTATTGAAGAGATAGCCAGCTTCTTAGATTTAGATATGAGAATAAGTGATACCTTGACAAAAGATAATTTTACTTTCCAAATTGATGACGCAAGAATTAATGAAGGTGTATTTTCTAATTCAATTGGATTTAATGAACCTTCTATCATAGATTTAGGAGACACCGCTATTATTTTGTCCCTTAATGAAGTAGTTGAGCCTATTTTAAAAAGTTTTGATGAAGTTAAAGATGATGCTGATGATTATCTAGCTTCAGTTAAAACCGCTGAGAAGCAAATGTTGCTAACAAATGAAATTCAAACTGCAAAAGATAATAACCAGCTAGATTCATTTATAGAGCCATATGGAGATTTTATTAAAAAAGATTCTTTTGTAAATCTAAAGAGATTCTCGTCATTGATGCCCAGAGAAGTTATATTTGAAGTATTTAACAACAAAACCGATGAAACATTTGTATCTAATGTGAGCAGTGGGGATACTTATATTGTTGATATTTTAAGCTTTTCTATGCCAACTGATGAATTTGTTAATGAAGTATCAAACGAATATAAAAGTTTTTCAGACGAGAGAATTTCAAATATTATATCTACAGTTATTAATGATGAAATATTTGAAGATGCGAATGTTAATTTAAATAATTTAATTTTTTAATATGAAATACTACATTTTTTTTACTTTATTAGTTTTAGTTGGGTGTTCATCAAGTGTTACACCTGTTGATGATGGATTAGAAAATCAAATCTTTCATTTTGGTAATGGATCAGAGCCTCAAGGAATAGATCCACATATAGTTACTGGTGTTCCAGAGCACCATATTCTCATATCCTTATGTGAAGGCTTAACCATTCCAAACCCTTTTGGAGAAGAAAACCTACCTGGCGCTGCTGAATCATGGGAACTTAGTGATGATGGAAAAGTTTACATATTTAACTTAAGAAAAAATGCAACTTGGTCTAATGGCGATCCTGTTACAGCAGAAGATTTTGTTTGGTCATGGCAGAGAATACTAACTGCAAGCTTAGGTTCTCAATATCCTGATATGCTTTATTATCTTGAAGGCGCCCAAGAATATCATACTGGTCTAACTGATGATTTTACTTCAGTTGGCGTAAAGGCAGTTGATGATTATACTCTCGAAGTTACACTTAAAGATCCTACACCATTTTTTACAGGTCTTTTAAGTCACTATAGCACTTGGCCAGTCCATAAAGAAACTGTTCTTAAATATGGATCTATTGATGACAGGAATGGTGAATGGACAAGGCCAGGTAATTTTGTATGTAATGGGGCATTTAATCTTAAATCATGGGAGTTAAACAATAAAATTGTTGTAGAAAAAAATCCAATGTATTGGGACGCTTCAAAAGTTAAGTTAAATGAAATACATTATTATCCTGTATCAAATGTAATGACAGAAGATAGGATGTTTAGAGCAGGTCAATTGCATGTTACATCTACATTACCTTCGCAAAAATGCCCAGTTTATTTAGAAGAAAATAATCCAGATTTAAGAATAGATCCTTATATGGGCACTTATTTTTATAGACTAAATACTACAAATCCTTATCTAAAGGATATTAAGGTAAGAAAAGCATTAGCATATTCTATCGATAGAAAACTCTTGGTTGAAAAAGTAACGAAATGTGGACAAATACCTGCGTATTCTTTCACACCCCCAGGATCAAATGGCTATCAGCCCACCACCTCTATACCTTTTGATCCTGATCTAGCAAAACAATTACTTTCTGAAGCTGGCTTTAATGCAGAAAATGAATTTCCAAAACTTGAAATATTATTTAATACCAATGAAGATCACAGGAAGATTGCTTTGGCTATCCAACAAATGTGGCAGCAAAATTTAGGAATAGAAGTTGAATTAGTTAATCAGGACTGGAAAGTATATTTAAGCAGGGAAATGGTTGGTGATTTTCAGGTATCTAGAGCAGGATGGATTGGTGATTATGAAGACCCTAATACATTTCTTGATTTAATGAGACCTAATAGAGGAAATAATAAAACCGGTTGGGAAGATCAAACTTATGATTTATTAATGGCCAAAGCTAATTCTACAAATGATCAAACCAAGAGATATCAATTACTTGATGAAGCTGAAAAAATATTAATAGAAAATATGCCTATAATTCCTCTGTATACATATGTTCGATCTTATCAATTATCTCCTGATGTAAAAGGTTACAATCCTCATATCTTGGATCATCATCATCCTAAGTTTATATATTTAGAAAGAGACTAACCTTCCGTGTTAAACATTTTTATAAAAAGGTTATTGCTTGCTATTCCGGTATTGCTAGCTGTAGCAAGCTTAACTTTTTTTCTGATCAAATTAGCACCAGGCGGCCCATTTGATGCAGATAAGGCTGTTTCACCTCAAGTACTTAAAAACCTAAATGAAGCATATAATTTAGATGCATCAGAGTGGGAGCAGTATATTGATTATATGTCAGGAATTTTGCAAGGTGACTTTGGTCCTTCTTTTAGATTTCCTGGGCGATCTGTTTCAGAAATGATAGCTACTGGTTTGCCAGTAACTTTTGAATTAGCTTTTTACGCAATATTAATTGCATTACTAATTGGTGTTTCATCAGGAGTTCTGGCAGCACTCAAACGAAACACATATCTTGATTTCATTCCAATGGCAATTGCAATGATTGGTATATGTGTTCCAACATTTTTAATGGGACCACTTTTAGTTTTAATTTTTGGCATTAATTTAGAAATTCTTCCTGTATCCGGTTGGGGTCAACTTCCAGGTGATAAAATTTTACCCTCTATTACATTGGGTTTTGCCTATGCTGCTTACATAGCCCGATTAAGTAGAGGGGGAATGCTAGAAGTATTAAATCAAGATTTTATTAGAACAGCTAGAGCCAAAGGCTTAACTGAAAGAAATGTAGTAATAAAGCACGCTATGCAGGGTGGTTTGATTCCAGTAGTCTCTTTTTTAGGTCCGGCAATAGCTGGATTATTGGCAGGATCATTTGTTGTTGAGACTATATTTCAAATCCCTGGATTAGGAAGATTTTATGTTGAAGCAGCTTTCAACAGAGACTATACAATGATTCTTGGTACAACTATATTTTTCTCTGCCATGATTGTTTTCTTTAATTTATTGTCTGATCTTGCAGCAATGTGGCTCAACCCTAGATCTAGAGATATCTCATGAGTAAGAGTTCAACATTATGGTCTGATGCAATATATAGATTGACCCGAAATAAAGCTGCTATGTTTGGAGCTTTTATACTAATAATCTTAATTTTAAGTGCTGCTCTTGCACCCTGGATTGCACCGTACTCATATTCTTTTCAAAATTTAGAATTAGGAGCATCCCCTCCATCAGCAGACCATATCTTGGGAACAGATGTTTTAGGACGAGATCTTTTAAGCAGGATATTATATGGTGCAAGAATATCACTGCTTGTAGGCTTTGTTGCAACAGGGGTTGCTCTAGTGATAGGGGTCTCATGGGGTATTGTTGCTGGCTATGCTGGCGGCAAAGTTGATTCAGTAATGATGAGAATAGTTGATATTCTTTATGGCCTTCCTTTCATAATTTTTATTATTTTGTTAATGGTAATTTTTGGAAGAAATTTGTGGTTATTGTTTGGTGCAATAGGTGCGGTTGAATGGCTAACAATGGCAAGGATTGTAAGAGGGCAGGTTATGGGCCTTAAAAATCAAGAATTTGTTATGGCTGCAAAAGCTATGGGAGTGAGCAACTTCTCAATGTTTAGAAAACATCTGTTACCAAATATTTTAGGACCAATAGCAGTATATGCAACACTAACAATTCCTCAGGTTATGCTTTTAGAGGGCTTTCTTAGTTTTTTAGGTTTAGGCATTCAGCCACCAATGAGTAGCTGGGGCACCTTGATTAAAGATGGTGTTGAATCAATGGAAGAGTATAGTTGGTTATTAATTTATCCTGGTATTACTTTTACTGTAACTCTATTTGCATTAAATTTTTTTGGTGATGGTTTAAGAGATGCTCTTGACCCAAAAACTTCAGATAATTAAAAAGCCCTTATTGCTATTTTTATTATTTGCCCAGGCATTAAATCTGAGGTCTCAAATTCATTTATCTCTTTGATGCTTTCAACACTTACATCAAATATATCTGAAATGTTATATAAATTATCTCCTTGCTTGACTGAATATAAGATAGTTCTTTTTTTTGATTCAATATTCCTATGAATATTTTTATTACCAATTGTAAGTTGTTGACCTAATCTTAAAACAGAATTTTTATTTATTGAATTCATTCTTGCAATATCTTGTATTTCCATATTGTATTTATTTGAAATACTCCAAAGCGTGTCACCCTCAGATACTATATGCATTTCATAAGGAATAAAGTTATTTGACTTCGAACTACTTAGAGGAATTAAAAGAGTATCATTTATTGATAATAAATCTGATTCAATATAGTTTATTTTTTTTATAATTTTTACTTCAGTATCATATTTTTTTGCCAGTTTCCATAAACTGTCACCAGGCTCAACAATGTGTGAAATCCAATTGATTTGATTTACATTATCAAAGGGGCTCTCTGGACTATCTAGCAGGTATGTTTTTGTAATCGGGACATAGAAAATACTTTTATCTTTTGGTGCAGATGCCCATTTAGTATAACCAGCATTAAGTTTATATATGAGTTCTGGTGGAATCTCTAAGTATTCACTTAATGTAAGAATTTCTACCTGTCCGGGTATTTCAATTCTCTTTACCACTGACTCTACAGGTATATCAGGTAAAGAAACCCCATATTTTTCAGAGTTAAATATAATTTCTCTTATGGCAATATATTTTGGTATGTATTCAGAAACTTGTTTATTTAAATCTAATGACCAAAAATCATAGTTCATATTTCGTCTTTTATTCTTATTTATTTGTCTATCCAAGTAAGTAGGTCCAGCATTATATGCAGCTAAAGCAAGATAAATGTCATCATCAAATCTATTGAAAAGATATTTAAAATAACCTATAGCAGCATGGGTTGATCTATAAGGATCATGTCTATCTTCATTCCACCATGATTTTTCAAGATCAAACATTCTTCCAGTTTTTGGCATAAATTGCCAAAGACCAACAGCACCAGATGGAGATATGGAAAAAGGATCATAGTTACTTTCTATAAATGGTATCAAAGCTAGCTCTGGAGGAAGATCAGCAGCTTCAAGCTCTTGGATTACATAATAGATAAAATAATATGACTTATTAAGATATTCATTAAATTTATCAATATCTTTTATATGATTATTAATGTAATCAAGAGTTTTTTCATCTAAATTAATTTCATAATCATAGTTACTATTGATAATCATGTAATCCCATACATTTTCAGCAATTGGTGATGACTCTTCGATTGGTTTGCTAATTTCTTTTAAATCAAAATTATTTGTTACAGGCAGATTAGATTGGCAGCCTGAAAGCTGAAATAAAAAAAATAAAGATATTGTTAAAAATTGTCTTTCCATTGTCTTATTGCTGCAAATATATCTTTATCATTCTTGGGTGTATTAAACTTTTTTGATATTTCTTGTTGAATTGATTTCAAGCCCGCTCTTAAAAAGGGATTAGTTTCTATTTCAATTTCTATAGTTGAGGGAAGTGTAGGAATTCCTTGTTTATTTAATTTTACAACATCATTATATCTCGAGATTATTGCCTGATTAAGGGGCTCGACACTTTTAGCAAACCTAAGATTTGATTCAGTATATTCATGCCCACAATAAATCTTAGTATTTAATGGTAGCTTTTTTAAAATTGATAATGATTCATACATTTGTTCAAAAGTACCCTCAAAAACCCTTCCACAACCTCCTGCAAACAAAGTATCACCAGAAAATAAAATTGGATGACCATCATTTTTTGCATAATAAGCAATATGATCAAGTGTATGTCCAGGAATTTCTATAACTTCAAATTCAATTCCTAAAAGGTTTATCTTAGATTCATTTGAAACTTTAATATTAATAGAATCAATATTATTGTTAGGACCATATACATCAATCGATTTATCAGCAAGAATTTCTTCAATTCCTCCGGTATGATCAAAGTGATGATGCGTAATTAGGATAGCTTTTAAATTCAGATTTCTTTCTTTTATTATTTTTAATAAATTATCACTTTCACCAGGATCAATTACTATTGACCCTTCATTAGTTGTAAGTAACCAAATATAATTATCGCTAAATGCTTTAATAGGCTCTATATTAATCATATGCAAATTCTAAGTTAATTTGATGAAAACAGTAAATATTTATACAGATGGTGCTTGTAGAGGAAATCCAGGAATTGGAGGTTGGGGCGTGCTCATTGAATATGGTCATACTATAAAAGAGTATTTTGGCGGAGAGCTCAATACAACCAATAATCAAATGGAGTTGAAAGCAGCCATTGAGGGCCTAAAAGCATTAAAAGAGCCTTGTATTGTCAATCTGACTACAGACTCTAAATATGTCATGCAGGGCATAACATCTTGGATTGATAATTGGAAAAAAAATAATTGGAAAAATTCATCAAAAAAAGATGTGAAGAATAAAGATCTATGGGTTGAGTTAGATAAATATGTTGAAATACATGATGTAAAATGGTCGTGGGTTAAAGGTCATTCGGGTCATGAAAAAAATGAAATAGCTGATCAACTAGCAAATAAAGGAATAGATACCCTATAAGTTAACTATGGCTAAAAAATTTATAATTTTAGATACGGAAACAACAGGTTTAGAAGTTCAGCGAGGACATAGAATTATTGAAATTGGCGCGGTCTTGCTAAATGATAGAAAGAAATCTGAAGAGCATTTTCATACCTATCTAAATCCATCAAGATTAATTGATGAAGAAGCTTCAAAAGTGCACGGCATCATGAATGAAGATCTTCAAGACAAACCATTTTTTGAAGAAGTAGCAGAAGAATTTCTGGAATTTGTCGATGGCTCAACTTTAGTAATTCATAATGCTGCTTTTGATGTTGGCTTTATTAATAATGAACTAAAATTAGCATCGTCAAAATACCCTATGTTAGAAGATATTTGTGAAATCGAAGATTCTTTAGCACTTGCTAAAGATAAGTTTCCTGGACAAAGAAATTCTTTAGATGCCCTAGCAAATCGTTTCGATATTTCTGGTTATGATAGAACTTTCCATGGTGCTTTGTTAGATGCAAATATTTTAGCTGATGTGTATATGTCACTAACGGGAGGTCAAAGTAAATTTGAGTTTGACACTAATATTGCTTCTATGGATAAAAAAACGTCTTCAAAGAATTCAATCGCAAGAGATGGTATAGAATTAATTTCTATTTGTGCTACTGAGAAAGATTTGGAAGAACATGACTCTAGGCTATCAGATATAGAAAAAAGAAATTCTGTTGAAACAATCTGGAGAAAAATACATTGAAAAAAGTTATTACAAGGTTTGCACCAAGCCCTACGGGTACCTTACATATTGGTGGTGTAAGAACAGCTTTATTCAATTATGTTTATGCCAAAAAACATTCTGGAAAATTTTTAGTTCGTATTGAAGATACTGATAGAGAAAGGTCTACAAAAGAATTTGAAAAGAATATTTTAGATAGTCTAGATTCTATAGGGCTTTCTCCTGATCAAGAGCCTATCAATCAATCACAAAGAGGAGATATATATAAGGCTGCTGCTCAAAAAATTCTTGATTCTGGTCAGGCATATTACTGTAATTGTTCTGTTGAGAGATTGGATGAAATGAGGTCTGAGCAACAAGCTTTAGGGCAAAAACCTCAATATGACGGTAAGTGTAGAAATCTTAATCTTAAAAAATCTGCTGATACTGTTCTAAGACTTAAAACGCCTCTTGATGGTGAGATAGTAGTTAAAGATCATGTTCGTGGTGATATTGTTTTTAATAATACAGAACTTGATGATTTAATTATTTTAAGAAGTGACGGAAGTCCAACATATCATTTATGTAATGTGGTTGATGATTATGAGCAGGGGATTACCACTGTAATAAGGGGCGAGGACCACATCAGCAATACTCCTAGACAAATACATATTCAAAATGCTCTTGGGTATCCAAAACTTGAATATGCTCATCTTCCACTGGTGCTTGGTGCTGATAAAAAAAGATTATCAAAAAGACATGCTGCAACGAGTTTAGAAGAATACAAAAACAAAGGTTATTTAGATTCTGCGATATTAAACACACTTGCTCGCCTTGGATGGTCAAAAGGCGATAAGGAAGTTTTTTATTTAAATAATCTTATTGAAGATTTTGAAATAACAGAAGTGCAGAAGGCAGGGGCTATATTTGATGTTTCAAAATTAGACTATTTAAATGCTCAACACATGGCAAACTTAACTTTAGAAGAATTTAAAGAAGTGTTAGCACCTTTTTTAACTAATATTGGCATTGACCTAAATTCTCACAAGAAATTGGATAAACTTATTGAATCAATGAGGTCATCAGGTAATACACTTTCAGAGATCGCAATAAACTTACAATATTATTACCAAGATGTGGAATCGTATAACCACAAAGCAATTGAAAAGTTTATTGGTAACTCCACAAAAGTTTTATCAGATTTACATACGCTTATTAAAAGCATAGATAATTGGAATGAAGAATCCCTCGACCATCTGTTATTAAATTACAGAAATGAAAACGAACTATCAGTCCCAAAAGTAAATCAGCCCATAAGAATCGCACTGACTGGATCAACTAATTCACCATCACTGGGCATGACCATGTATCTATTTGAAAAGGAAGAAGTTTTAAAAAGAATAGAAAAGCTTATTGATCTTGTAGAGAAAGAAAATTAAAGAACTTATTGCATTCATCCCTAGGATTATTTTGTTTCATGATTGCATTAATACTGTATTCAAACGAGTAATCTTTTATTTCTGAAATGTTAACTAAATCAAGATTTGCATTTTGTGTGGTATTGTCATCAATAATTGCTACCCCAATACCTTGATTAATAATAGCTAAAGCAGAAGTATATGAATCTGTTTTTAAATAAAAGTTCATATTTATTTCATTCTCAATCAAAAAATGCATAATGCTGGATTTTGCATATACCGATAATAAATTTGTAATTTCAATATAAGGTAAGTCGGTGATTTCCTCTAAACTAATTTTTTTAGCAAGGTTGTATTTTTTTGCAGATACCAAATAATGCTCTCCCTCTTTAAGAACAATATTGTTAAAGCTATTTTGTTCTTTTGCATTGAAACAAATCGTTATATCAATGTCAGGTTTATATCTATCCTCAATTAAATCAATACTATTAAGATTAATAAGATTGAATTTAGTATAAGGATTAGTTTCTTTATATTTTTTAATAATTTTTGGAACAATGGTATTTGCAAGGGATGGCGTTGTCCCAATATTAATAAAATCTGCTGCTCTAGATTTATATGTATTTACAATGTAATTAAAATTTTTGATTTGGTTTGTTACTAGGCTTGCATGCTCATGCAATGCCTCAGCTTCTTGAGTGGGTATAAGTTTTTTACCTTTTCTAATAAATAGCTTATATCCAATATTACTCTCAATTGTTTTTAAGGTTTTACTTACTGAAGGTTGAGAAATATCTAATTTTTGTGCAGCAATAGATGCTGAGTTTTGTTTATAAACTTCGTAGAATATTTCGATTTGTTTTGAAGACAACATATTTAATATATATAACCTATGGTTATATATATATTAGTATATTAATACATAAATTTATAGACAAATTTTCTTTTAAGATGATATATTAAATCAACATTTTAAATTTAGAGGGGACAAAAAAATGTCAAAAAAATATTTCTTAATATTTCCATTAGTTATAACATCATTTGTTTTTTCTCAAGAAGAAGCTACATCTGCTGATGTCGAAGAAGTTGTGGTTGTTGGATCTCAAATTAAAGGAGCAAAAATAACTGGAGCTTTGCCGGTATCAGTTATTACATCTGATGATATTGATGCATTGGGGATTGATAGCGGAGATGAGCTTTTAGATAATATTGCTGAACTTGGTCAAAATACTTTTAACCAAAACGAATTTAGTGGAGGGTATAACGCTTCAAGGGGAGACGTTGGAGCTTTCAATTTAAGAGATATTGGAACTGGTAATACTTTGGCTTTAATTAATGGAAGAAGAATTATCACCTCACCAGGCTATCAAACCGAACCTATTTTTGGTGGCTCAATGCCAGTATTCACTGTGAATTCAAATTCTATACCTGTATATGGTGCAGAAAGAGTAGAGATTCTTCGTGATGGTGCATCTGCTATTTACGGAGCTGATGCTCTAGCGGGTGTTGTTAATACTGTTCTTAAGTCGGATTTTGTTGGTTTAAATGTAAGGTTCAAAGCAAGTGCATATGATGCATACGAAGCACAAGACAATAAAGTAAGTATTCAATGGGGTAAGGACTTTGGTGATACAAATGTATCTGTGTATTTTGATAGATATGATAGAGATAAGATTGCTGCAACTGAGGATCCTAAATGGGCTATAAACGACAATAGAATTGCTCCAGGACTACATCCTGACATTGAAGGTGGTGCATGGGATGATACAAGTTGGAGATCTACGCACCAAGCCTCTAGGTATGGTATTTGGTGGAATGGCGGTAATAGATTTACAACTATTCCCACCTCAGATCCAAAATGTACATCGACTGCTGCTAAAGATTTATATCAAGGCACCGGAGGAGATACTTGTTTAATTGATTATTATAGCTCTAGCTCATCCTTTTGGGATAAATACAGAGCAAACTACTCTGATACAAGATGGATGAGACCTGAGCTTGAGAGAAATAATTTATTTGTTTTCGTTAACACAACTTTAGACAATGGTATCGAGGCATACTCAGAAATAGGCATATACAATTCTTTAGCTTCCCAACAAATATTTCCTGGAACAACCTTAGGATATGGTTCGTGTGGTGAGGGTGGTAATTGTACTCAACCATATTTGATACCTAAATCAAACTATTGGCTACAACAGTTATATAGAACAGTTGATGGTGAAAAAGAATATTTCGTAAACTCTGAAAATGTTGGAGACGGACTATGGAAGTTTTCTCATAGGTTTGATACCCCAAGAGCTTATGATTCACATAGAACTACTATAAGATTGCTTCAAGGTTTTAGAGGAAGTATTGGTAATTGGGATTGGGATGGAGCAATTTTGTATTCTGATGCAAAATCAAAGCAAAACAATACTGGTCGTCAATCAATGACATTGCTTGATCAAGCTTTAGCCTTAAATACTCCAGAAGCATACAATCCATTCTGTGGCGGAAATGGCTGTTCGGATGAATCTGCATTTACTATTGACATTATTAGAGCTAATACAACTGGTCTTAAAATGGCAGATATAAAGTTTTCTAATTCAAACGTCTACGATCTTCCCGCAGGGCCTGTAGCTATGTTGGTTGGATTTGAAGTAAGAGAGGAAGATTTTACAGATGGTAGAGATCCAAGAATAATGGGAGACATAAAATATACAGTTCCAGTGGGACCAAAAGCAGGTCTAACTTATCCTTTAATTTCTGATGTGGTTAATTCAAGTGCAACACCTGAATCCAGTGGTTCAAGAAGAACAACCTCTTACTTTACGGAATTAGCAATACCAGTTATGGATAACATAGATATGCAAATTGCTGTGCGTGGAGAAGATTCTGATGATTATGGTGATAATCTCGTATCTAAATTAGCACTTGGATGGCAAATAATTGATCAAGTGAAGTTTAGATATTCTTTTTCTGAAACATTTAGAGCACCATCTTTAATATTAATTAATGAAGGTTTTTTAGGCAGAAGTTCGTCACAAAGTGATGGATTATTTGAATATGTTTCTGGTGTAAATTTAGATGGCTACTCAATGCAAAGAGTGACAGAGGGAAATCCAGAATTAAAACCTGAAACAGGTGAAAATGAATCTATAGGATTTGTTTTAGAGCCGATTGAAAATTTAATTATTACTCTTGATAAATGGTCAATTGAAACTGAGAACACAGTTGGTGTTTTTGGCATGTTTAATGCAACCCTTCTGGACACATTAATAAGAATTAATGGTGGAGCGAATGAGTGCATAGGAAATCCAAATGTTATAAGAAGTTCAAATGTTGCAAATTCTGAACAAGGAACAGCTCTTGATTGGGCTTCAAAGGGCCTATGTCCAGCAGGTATAGTTGAGAGAGTTAATGATTTCTACGTTAATGCTGATAAGAGAACTATAGAAGGTCTCGATACAAGCATTATTTATAATATTGATACTGATTATGGAAAGTTTGGTTTTAAATTTGTTCATGCTCATTATGACACATACAATCAAGAACCAAGTGGTGATGCTTTATTAATTAGTGATGCTGCTGAAGAAGGTGGACCACTTGCTTCAGTTGCTGATCCTAGAGGACTAGCAAATCTCTTAGGAGAGAACGGTCGTATTGAGGATAAATACACACTTAAAACATCATGGAGAAAAGGTCCTTATGAAGTTTTATTATCAGGGACTAGATGGGGTGATTTCCAAGAAACTGGTCATACAGAAACTATTAACGGCGTTAAAGAAACATGGAGAGTTGCTAGTATGAGAATGGTCAATCTAACATTAGGCTACAAGTTTGATAATGATATGCGTGTTAGACTTCAGGTGAAAAATATTGAAGATACTAGAGCGCCACTTGCTGATGAGTCTTATGGAGCCTTCTGGGCTGATCTTCATACAGACTTCGGTAGAAACTATAATATTGAAATTTATAAGAAATTTTAATTAAAATACAAAAATATTAAAGGGAGTTAATACTCCCTTTTTTATGTTTAATAAAGTAATCTAATTAAATGCAAGCATATAAAAATAAAGGATTTTCTATTGGAATACTTATTTTTATTTCTATGATTTTTTTGCCCATCCCTGAGAGTCTTTCTTTAAAAGCTTGGTATGTTGCATCAGTTGTTGTTTTAATGGCAATTTGGTGGGCAACTGAAACAATACCAGTGGCAGTAACTGCTTTATTACCTCTAGCTTTATTTCCCTTGATGGGAGTTACATCTTTTAAAGAAGCTGCAATACCATACGCAAATCCTAATATTTATTTATTTCTTGGTGGTTTTATGCTGGCATTAGCAATTGAAAGGTCTGGTCTTCATAAAAGAATGGCATTAAGAATGATCATAGCTGCAGGATCATCTGGAAAGAAATTAATTGGTGGGTTTATGCTTGTCGCAGCCCTTATCAGCATGTTTGTAATGAATACTTCAACAACATTAATGCTTTTACCAATTGGATTGGCTGTGTGCTCTGTAGTCGCAACAACAATTCCAGATATCAATAACTCAGATAAAACTTTTTTTGACACTGCACTAATGCTAGGAATTGCTTACGCTGCGACAATTGGAGGGATGTCTACCTTGGTTGGCACCGCTCCCAATATAGTTTTCAGTGCATTTATGATGGAAACTTATGGTGTTGAAATTTCTATGATTGATTGGATGAAGTTAGGTGTGCCTCTAGCATTTGTGATGTTAATTTCAGCATGGATAATACTTACAAAATATATTTTTCCAATATCATTTGTTACTTCAAATGAGACCAAAATCAAACTTAAAGAAATGTTAGACGAACTAGGTCCACTATCTAAAGATGAAGTAAAAATTTCAATAATTTTTGGGCTGACAGCATTAGCTTGGATTTTTAGAAAAGGGCTAGATAATTTTGAGTTTTTATCGGGTCTTACAGATGCTGGTATTGCAATTATTTCAGCAATTTTGTTATTTATGATCCCATCATCTAATAGAAAAGGGGATCTGCTGTCTTGGGATGATTCTGTAAAATTGCCGTGGGGTTTATTAATTTTATTTGGAGGTGGTCTTTCAATAGCAGCTCAAATAAATTCAAGCGGTCTTGGCTTATGGATTGGTGAAGGATTGAGTATATTAGGTTCTGTGCCACCGGTTTTTTTAATTCTGTCAGTTGCTTCATTGATTATATTTTTAACTGAAATTACTAGTAATGTTGCGACAACTTCAACTTTCTTGCCAGTTTTTGGAGCAGTTGCTATAGGTCTAGGCATTCTTCCTGTATCTTTAACTGTTCCTGTTTGCTTGGCAGCAAGTTGCGCATTTATGCTTCCAGTGGCAACACCACCTAATGCAATAGTCTACGGTTCAGGTAAATTTACTATTGCTACTATGATGAAAGCTGGACTTTTCTTAAATATTATTGGAATTTTTGTTGTTACTTTATTTGCTTACTATATTGCACCTATGATTTTTTAATGAACTTCTATAAATTTTTCTTAACTATTTTATTTGCTCTGTCTCTTAACTCTAGAAGCTATATAGATTATGAGTCACCTTATCATCCAGTTGTTGGGAACTCGGGAATGGTTGTTACTCAAAATTTTTTATCATCTCAAATTGGCATTGAAATTTTAAATATGGGAGGTAACGCAGTTGATGCCGCGGTTGCAGTTGGTTTTTCTTTAGCATCAACACTTCCTAGGGCTGGAAATCTTGGTGGCGGCGGTTTTATGCTTATTTATATAAAAGAGAAGAATGAAACTTTTTTTATAGATTACAGAAGTGCATCACCACTAAATTCAAACTTAGAAAATATTTTTGAACTTTTAAATAACTCAACTACTCAACTGGAAACAATACCTAAAAATTTTAATGAGGATAAGTTTAGTAATGTAAATATTGGTTATAAGGCATCGGCAGTGCCCGGAACTGTTTCTGGTTTACTTCAAGCACATTCAGCCTTTGGTCTCCTGCCCTTAGAGCAAATACTAAAACCAGTTATAAAGCAGGCAAAAGAGGGGGTTTTAGTAACCTATGACTTATCTAAGGCAATTGAGAGTACTCCAAGATTATATGAAGATGAAGAATCAAGAAAAATTTATTATAGAGATGGTAAACCTTTAAAGGAAAATACTCTCTTTATAATTCCAGGTTTGGCAGAAACTATTTCATTAATTGCAAAAAAAGGTAGAGATGGATTTTATGAGGGAGTGACTGCAAAAAAAATTGTTGACTCAATGAAATTAAATAATGGTTTATTTTCTATTGATGATTTTTCTAATTATAAATCTTATATAAGAGAGCCTATTTCAGCAAATTATCGTGGGAATAAAATTTTTACAGCCGGACCGCCTTCTGGCGGCGGCATAACTTTATTAACGTCACTAAATATTTTAAGTAACTTTGATTTAAACAAATACAAAAGTAATTCATACAAAACGTATCATTTATTATCTGAATCTTTAAGACGAGGCCACAACAATAGATCAAGTGCTGTTGGCGATCCTCTTTTTTTTGATGATCATACAGATGAATTGCTTTCAGATAAAAGAATATCAAAACTTAAAAGATCAATTAGACTTAACAAGGCAACCAAAGCAAGTGTTATTAAGCCACTTTCAGTGTTAACAGAGAGCAGAGATACAACACATTATTCAATCATTGATGCTGCAGGTAATGCTGTTTCAAACACATATACTCTTGGAGCATCATTTGGTTCTGGAGTAACAATACCAGGAACAGGAATATTATTAAATAATCAAATGAATAACTTAGTTTATAGATCTGGAGATTTGAATAAAGATGGAAGAAGGGTGAGCCTAGGTAATAGATTTAAACCAGGAAAGAGACCCATGAGCACAATGGCGCCTGTGATGGTTTTTAATGAAGATAATGAACTAACCTTAATAACAGGTTCACCTGGAGGATCGTATATACCAGCAGCAATTTTAAGAGTGATAACTGGTATTATTGATTTTGATCTTCAAATTGGAGATGCAACCATGCTTCCTAGAGTTCATAAGGATTGGCCATATAAAGGCTTGGATTTTGAACAAACAATTAGCTCAGATATTATTGATAATCTGCAAAAGTTAGGCCATGAAACATCTATTAATAAAACCATGGGGAGCACCCAAAGCATTCAAATAGTTGAAGGAATTCGATATGGTTATGCTGATCTAAGAAGACCTAATTCTGCTGTAGCAAAACAGATTAATTAATACAATTTATTCTTCTGATATCTCATTGAGAGGCATAGCTGCAATATTAAAGCCTGCATCAACATATGTTATTTCACCAGTTATACCGCTAGCAAAATCAGAGCATAAGAAAGCTGCAGTGTTTCCAACTTCTTCAGCTGTTACAGTTCTTCCAAGAGGTGATTTATTAGAATGTTGAGATAGCATTTTTCTAAAGTTTTTAACACCCGAAGCTGCTAATGTCTTTATTGGTCCTGCAGATATAGCATTTACCCTAATATTATTAGCACCCATTGACGCTGCTAAAAATCTTGTATTTGCTTCAAGGCTAGCCTTAGCTAACCCCATAACATTATAATTTGGCATTGTTTGCACTGCTCCTAAATAAGTTAAGGTAAGGAGTGCTGAGCCTTCATTAAGAGATGGCATTGCAGCTTTTGCCAATGCGGTAAAACTATACGAGCTAATGTCATGAGCAATCCTAAAACCCTCGCGGGTAGTGACATCGACAAAATTTCCTTCAAGTTGATCTGCTGGCGCATAACCAATTGAATGAACAAGACCATCAAATTTAGGCCAAAATACATTTAAATTTTTAAATGTATTTTTGATTGATTCATCACTAGAGACATCGCACTCAATTAATATTTCAGATCCATATTCTTTTGCTAAAGGTTCTAAGTTTTTCAACAATCTTTCATTTTGATATGTGAAGGCTAATTGTGCTCCCTCTCTGCTCATTGCCGCAGCAATTCCAGCTGCAATAGAATATTTATTAGCTAAACCTGTTATTAGAAATCTTTTATCTTTAAGTAACATATTAATAATTTGTTTTATTTAAAAAGATATATTGTAAAAGAAAATTGTAGGCATAACATTTTTTCTTTATTAAATGCCCTTGAATTATTTTTTGTACAAGGAGGTTATAATTATTTTATTGTGAGCCTATTTAAAAAAATTAAGACCTATTTTTTAATAAAAATTGTTACATATTTTTCTAAGATATTTGTTATTTTTGCAAATATTTATATGAAGTTTAAAAGTAAATAAAAAAACATTAATTTTTTTAAATAAAGTGTTGACATAAATCCTGAGAGGCGTATATTTAATAGACCAACTTGATTCCGACTAACAATCAACTGCAGACGGGAGTTAGAGAGGTCAAGAAGGAAGAGCCCATAGGGTGAAAGCGTTGCTAAGAGTCGACGATAAA
>Ga0181553_10001882_pt1 | contig 18741 bp, 9 predicted proteins | sample 011ome_17_FD_133753 | JGI IMG/M metagenome (GOLD analysis project Ga0181553, IMG submission 133753) | Coastal salt marsh microbial communities from the Groves Creek Marsh, Skidaway Island, Georgia - 011502XT metaG (megahit assembly) | ecosystem: Environmental > Aquatic > Marine > Intertidal zone...
ACCAATAACAACGAGTGTAAAATATATCCAACCGTATCCTGGATGGTTTTGTTGTCGCTAAATGCGCCGTGGCCGCACTCGTGCGCGGCGACCCAGCACCCAGTGGCGGCGGTACCGGTGACAAAGGCGTACGCCACCCACAACGGCCAAGCCGCGGCGGTGAGCGGTAGGAACGCGTAGGCAGCGAGTCCACATCCGACGGTTATCGCCGTACTCACCGCGGCGTACGCTAACGATTTGGCGGTGTCGCGTTCAAAGCAGTGGCTCGGAATCGCGCGCAAAACCTCTTGCATGGATGGAAACGTCTTCTCGCTCGCGTTCAACGCCTTACCATCCATGCCGGAACGCAACGGCACGTGGTTGGACGTATCATACGTCGGCACCGCGCTCACGTCGGCGCGAACGCGCACAACGCGGGAGAACGGACGCGTCGCGCGCGCGAGGACTCGAGCGCCCGCGCGCGAGGACGACGAAGTCGCCGACGTTGTGCCGCGCACGCGCGCGCGAGCCGCGATCGAGTGTGGTACGAGCGCGAGAGACATTGTGTGTGAGCGAATGAGCGCACAAAAACCCGGGCGCGTCGCGAATGCGCGTGTGCGTTTGTGAAGATCTGTGATTTCGCCCAGTCGGTTTCAAGATTTTGGATAAGCTCGAAGCGCTCTGACGGCCGGTTTGCGATAGTATACATACGATTACACCACCCGAGTCAGTCGCATAGAGCGTAGAATTTTTTCTACGAGCTGTTCGACCATGGTTTCGGATTGTCTAGCGTCGCCTGCGGCGTTGAACAAAGATTTGAGACGCGCGACGACGTCGTGTCGAATGATGAGCTCCTTTGGCCGCTGCGCGTGCTCGTGTAAAACTCCAAGAGTCTTCAACAGCGTGAGCCTGATGGTTGGTTTCGTGTTCACGTCTGTGATGGCGTCCATAAGCGGTGGTATAAATCCTTCGTTGGCGAGTGCCTGGCACAAACGAGGGGATTTACCAATCAAATTGAGCAACGCCTCGAGGACGTTTGCTTGCGACGTCGATTCCTCGAGCGCCTCGACGAGAGAAGAAATGGCGTCTGACTCGAGCAACCGCGCTTCGACTTTCCATGGCTCGATGGCAAGCCATGAACCAATGGCATCGAGCGCGGAAAGCGTCCAGCCCGACGATACGGACGCGAGAGTGACGTAGGCATCCAACGCACCATGCTTTTCGAGCGATTCGCGTGTCTTTCGGCTCGTGCTCGCCATGGCGCACAACAACGGCACCGCCAGGGTCAACGCTTGCGGCACGGGCGAACCGTCGGCTGACGTGCGCGTGGATGTGTCAACAATTTGTACTAGAATTGGGATCAATCCCGCCATCGCGGCTTGCTCCTGGCGCTCTTTGTTCACGGCGCATAAATTGTGCAACGCGCGCAAGGAAATTTCGCCAGTCCGACCGCCAGCGCCATCAATTTTATAGGAGCCTTCAAGGCATTTCACGAGCTTTGGTACAGCGCCGGCGTTTTGCAGCACCTCTAACGCCGCGGTTTCGCGCGAGAGTAAGTGAATCAACCCGAGAATCTTGGTCGCCGTCGAACGAGGCACGACGCTGAGCTGCGCCAGGACGCCATGGATGATGCGAATATCCACAAGCGCCGCAGAGACTTCTGCACACCCTTCGCCCCGCTTTGCAATACGGTATAGAGTTTCGGCGACAAGTTCGCGATAGTACTTTCCCGAACTCGACACGCCGCGCGGTCTGCTCATTGAGCTCGTACCGCCAATGGAACCAGTACCGCCAATGGAGCCAGTGAACGACGAACCGCCTTCGCTCCGCGTTTCATCGTCTTGCACGCTCGCATCGAGAGATTCGTCTTCCAAGCTCGCCGTGTGCGTCGCACCAAGTAACGATACGAGCTTAGGAAACATATCAGCCCTGGCCAGTGCGAGCGAGACGGTCTGGCCAAGTTGTTTTGGTAATTGGTCACCGCGTTCAATTTCTGCGGCGACGTAAATCGCCCCGAGCGCGTACTTTGTCAATTCGCGACCGTTCCCGCTAAATCCGTAATCCAAAACACCAACTAGTATAGGTAACGCCCCACACGCAACCAAGCATCGAGTGAACACCGGTCCAGCTTTGGCGGTCGTGCGGCACAGACGGAGCGCTGCGAGCTTGGCGCGCATGCTTGATTCCTTCGCCCGCAGTAAATCTAACGCTAAAGGTAGTACGCCAAGCGTGACGAACGATCCCAACACGTCACGACTCGCTATACTTGCGCCAGCGGCGCACTCTAATGCCACCGTACGCGCGATTATTGGTGATGACGCGTCGGCGATGGCGCTGGTAAAAATCCCGCAGGCGTGCGTCGCGAGAAGAGTCTCATTTGTCACGAGCACACTCGTGGCGTTTTCCATAGCCTCTAGAAACTCTTCTCCAGCCTTTTCAATCGAGCTCACAACCACGGCGGTATCTTGTGCTTTCCCTTGCGCGATAGATGCGAAATTGTCTCTCAAGCGGTCCATGATTTCAACGACGCGCGCGTTGAAATCAATTTGCGCCTTGGTGACACCGGTATCGTTCTTCATCCAATTCGCCAAGTCTTCATTTGAAAACTTGCGCTCCATCTTACCTCCATGGTTGCTTCTGACGGTTTTCTCATCGTCGGCACCCAAAGTCGTATTTTGTGCCATTTGATCAATCACCTTTGCGATGACGACATCCTCCGTGTCGCTCGCCGATGTCGACGCCGTGCGCGCGTGCGACGGCCTCGTCCACGTCTCATGCAGCGCCTTGTGCTCATCCATCAACCACGAATGATTCATGAGGTCTTCCGCACTCGGGCGATCTTTTGGGTCGCGCTTGAAGCACAACAACAAGAAATCTCTCAACGAATCCGAAATTCCCGCCGGTAAAGGCGGATGCTCGTCCCGGACAATTCTAAACAACGCGGGCATCGGTGCTAAATCAAAATACGGCGGAGCGCTCGTCAAGAGCTCTATAATCGTACATCCTACGCTCCATATGTCCGCTGCCGCGGTGACATTGCGCATTTCAATGACTTCTGGAGCCATCCAATACGGCGTCCCGCGCGCCGCCTCCTCCGCCGCTCCGCCCGCGTCCAAGGCGCTATCACCGCCTTTTTGCTGTTCATCCTCCACGAACCCGCTCGAGGTTTCGCTCGCACTCTCATCCATATTTGCCGCCAGGGCATCTGCTCCGAACAACCCCCCACGCAAGGCTTTCACGCCCTTTGTCGCCACGCCAAAGTCCGCGAGCTTCACCACGCCCTCCTTTGTCGTCAATATATTCGCCCCCTTAATATCCCGATGAACCACCCCTTGCGAATGCAAATACGCCAACCCACGCAACACTTGCGCGATATACACCGCACACAACGATTCAGGAAACGCCCCGAACCTCGCCGGTGCGATCACGCGCGCTAAACTTCCATTTTCCGCGTACTCGAGCAACACGTACACCGCGTCGTCTCTCACAATCACCCCCTCATACTTGACAATATTCGCGTGTTCCAAGCTCGAAAGCAAAGCAATCTCTGATGTTATATGTTCGCGTTCGTCGGCGCGCGTGCCATCGAGTATGATCTCCTTTATCGCGCACACGCCGCCCGTTCGAGTATCGATGGCTTTGAACACTTTCGATGTCGCGCCCGCGCCGATGAGTTCGCCGAGAATGTGCGTGCCGAGGTTGGGTTTGTGCGCCGAGGGCGCGTGCATCGATGGCGATGCGTTCGAGGCGCGCGATGTCATATCGCGCGCGCGGTGGGGGCGCACCGAGCGGCGTGGAATGACGTGAATGCGCGAATGCTGTGTGGTGTAACGGTTGGTTGGACACATGTCAACGCGTCCACGCGTCGTACTCATCGGACCCATTCGCGTCGTCGGACGCGATGCATGCGAGCGAGGAGTAAATGTGGCGTACATGTAAACATTAAAGTATCGACGAGGCGCGAAAAGTTAAATGTCAGCGGACGTGGCGACGTGAAGAATGCGCTCGCGAATGGCGCGTTCGGCTTGCGCGTCTTGCGCTTGGACGACGAGCGCGTAGACGGATTTGGCGAGTGCGCTCGTCGCGTACCCGACAATGAGCGCACCTTGAGGTGACGCTAATGTAAAGTCACCGGTATACGCGGCGCGTGCGGTGGCAAGCGTGAAGTAGAGCGCAGGGATGAGGACGAAGGTGTACGCGGCGAGCGCGGCGAAGACGCGGGACACCTTGTACGCCGCGGTTTCGTAGTGCGGGAATCCGCTCGCAGTGCGCGCGAATGCTCTGAACTCCTTCGCCGCGGTATGACATTCGCGCATGACGGTGCACGCACACGCAACGACAAAGATGTCAAAATGAAGCGCGAGCGCGAGCGCGCCAAGCGACCACGCATAGCCGAGCGCGGCGGCTCGGTCGCGTCGCGCGCTCGCGAGCATCGCGCGTGACGTCGTACACGCCCCATACGTGCGTAGCAACGCCTTCGCACTTGTTTTCCCAACACTATACGCCGGAAGTACTATGTCGAGCGTCTTGGCCGCGGTAAAATCTTGCGTTGTCCACGCGAATTTCACCGCCAAAACGCCGAGCGTCGCGGCAATCATCGCGTTTGCAAACGGCTCACTCAATGCCAGACATCGCTCACGAAGCGTCCCCGTCGCCGTCGACGCTTCTTCAAGCTTCACTTTACTCACTTTTTTCCCTCGCATCATCGGGAGCGAAATAGTGGAAATGATGGCGGCGAATATGACGGCGGACCCGAGGTACGCGCCAACCGTCGCTCCAACAAACATCCCCGTCGTCGCTAATAATTCCGTCATTTCCGACGTCTGTCGATCTCGTGCGTACGCGGCGATGATCGCACCTACGACTGCTACGCTAACGACGTCGGGTGTTTTCGCCGCCTTTTCTATATATCTCTGTGTGGTATCGTCACTCGTCTTCGTCCACGTCATTTGCAAGTCGTAAATCAACTTGTTTGCGAACGCGGCTTCGCAGTACGCAAAGTAAAATTCAAACATTCTCAAAAACTTGCGGCTGTAGCCCATGCCTAAAATCCGACCTGCGCGCGCCATCATGCGATCGCGCCATAATCGCAGCGTCACGGCGTAATGTAAGCCAATATCGTCGTATGATGTGAGCTCCAAGCCGCGAGGCGACGCGCTTGTCATCGCGCCGACGCTCGGCAAATGTCCACCGGGGAAAATGTACGCGCGGATAAAGTCGCTTTCACTGTTGCAGTACGACTCATATCGCCCATCAGGCATGGTGATAACTTGAATCGCCGCTTTACCACCGGGCTTTAACACCCGGTGCACGGTGGCGAAGAAGGATGGTAAATGTTCGTGACCGACGGCTTCGAGCATTTCGATGGACATGACCTTGTCAAAGGTGCCGCGCACGTCGCGATAGTCGCAAATTTGAATATCAATCAAATGCGACAGACCCGCCGCGGCGACGCGCGCCGTGGCTTCGGCGTGTTGCTCGTGCGAGAGCGTCAAACCAGTGACTTTACACTGTTTCGTGCGCGCCATGCGAATGGCGCACGCGCCCCACCCGCAGCCGATTTCGAGCACGCTGTCGCCCGCTTTGATGCCCGCGCGCGCAATCATGGCATCAATTTTCGCATATTGCGACGCCTCGAGGTGCGCTTCTTGCTCCTCGAACGTTTTAAATTGGTCCAGTACATTTACGGATATGTTGGAGTCGTGAATGTCGCCGTGAATTGCACTCGAGTAGAGCATCGTGTCATCCAAAAACAACTTGTAAAAGTCATTCCCGGCGTCGTAGTGATACTCGATGTTCTTCCGCGAGCCCTCTTTGGTGTTACTCAGCGCCTTATGCGCGGCCATTTCCATCTTGGCACCGATCCAGTTCACGACGGCGCTGATCACACCGATCGGGTCTGCGCTCATCTTTGGTTTGCATCGCGTGTTTTCGTCGGCGTTGTTCGCCGCGGGATGTCCCTTGCAAATTGTGTCCAAAAAAGCATACAAATCCGCGTCAAAATCGCCATTCATGTAGCACTCACCCAAGCCAATGTCCGCGCGCAAAATGGTCTGCAAGAACAGTCTCTGATTGAACACGGTAAGCGTTGAAGTTTTAGAGTTTTCATCGGCGTCCTTGCCGGACATGACGCGTTCAGTGCCGTCGGGGAGGATCATTTTCAGACGAGCGTTTGGAGGCAACCATCCGGTGCACGCACGCGTGAAGAGTGGGAGTACGCATTTCGTCGATGCGTTTAAATGCGGATCGCACGCACGCGGAATCCAGGGCACGGATGATTTACCGAGCATGGCATCCACGCAATCCACGGCGGATTTAATGCCGTCTTCGTGAAATCCGTATCCGCACCACGCGCCGCAAAACCACACGCGTTGTCCGCCTTGAAGCTTTTTAATTTCAGCTTGCGCCGCGATGGCATCCTTGTTAAACAATGGATGCGCCAGCGTGACTGTGTGCTCGACGGTTCCTTCTCTCGGTGCGCGCGGTGGATTGAGCGTCACGAACACATCCTTCGTGCCAGGTTTGAGGTTTTGTAACAAATTGACCCAATACGTGACGCACACGCTTCGCTCGGCGGCTTTGTCAGCTGAAATGTTTCCCAATCGGTCACCCTTGATGCAATTCCACGATGCCCACGCATTGCGCGAGTGTGGCATGAGTGTTTCATCTGTGTGCAAGTACACGACGTTGTCTTGGTACTTAATCGCCCCGAGCGCCGCGGTTTCTTCCTCTGTTGCGCTCGCGCCGAGCATGCGCAACGCCTGGTCTGAATGACACGCAAAAACGACGTCATCAAATGCCTCCGATTCAATTCGCTTTTTACCGTGCGCATCAGTCACGGCGAATTGAACGATGACTTTATTACCATTCGTCCCGCGCGTGACGGCGTGGACGAACGCGCCAGTGCGCACGTCCTCGAGCTCGCGTTCGACGGCGTCGACGTATTCCTTTGACCGGCCGCGCACCACCCGCCACGCGGGTCGCTCCACAATGTTCAATAAGTGATGGTTCACCCAGAATCGCACCAGTGTGCGCACAGGAAACGCCAACGCATCGTTATCGCTGCAGCTCCATATCGCGGCGCACATTGGGACGACGTAATTTTCCTTGAAGAAGGCTGAATATCCCATGCGAGACAAATATTCCCCGAGCGACGTCCCCTCAAACTCTTCCGCTCGAGCGTCTTCAAGCACGCTAGGCGCCTCGCGACCGAAACGCATAATTTCACGAATCATATTTAAAAATTTCACGCTGAAAATGTTCTTCTTTTGCGCGAAGACGCCGCGTAAGCCGAGTGACCCCCACTCGACGTTTGTCGTACTCAATGCAAAAGACATATCGCTCGACTCGCTCTCCACGCCGAGCGCGCCAAACAGCCCCACCAAGTGCGGGTACGTGGTGAGATTGAACACTTGAAATCCTAAATCCACGTTCCCACCCGCCGATGGCGAGTGCACGGTGAGCGCGTGCCCGCCGAGGCGCGGTTCGGCTTCAAAAAGTGTAACCTTTGTCTTTGGTTTGTCGTCGTCGTCGACTTTTGCGACTTTTGCGTCGTTCGTGAGCAAGTACGCGGCAGCGAGGCCGGAAATGCCACCGCCGATGACGGCGACGCGTCGCTCGGTGGAGCGCAACGTCGATGGCATCGTACGCGCGCGTCGGAAGTGACGTCGAAGTAGCGAAATGCGTGCTGGCGGCTTGAAAAAGTGCATGTTCTCCACCGCGCGCGCGTTTGCATCACCGTGCGAATGCTATAGAGTCTAATGCGTTATTTACAGGTGGCTAAAATTTCTAAAATAAATATATGTCACGTCCAGACGATGTGTCGGTCTGAGGTGACTTGGTAGCGCCGTTGTTCAACGAGCCGACGCTTGACGTGGTCGCATCGGAGTTCTTGGTTTGGGAACGCCGAGGCGTCAGCCACGCCGTCGTGATCGAAATCAGTCGCGCTTGACAGTGGCAAACCACCCGCGTCGCGCGTAGTAGAAGAACTTGGACCGATCCCGAGCGCGGCTTCGCCGTGATGCTTTGTTTCGAGCACGTGTTGGAGAAAGCGTTCCTTGTCGGCGGTTTCGCCGCAATACGATGCCGTCACCATGTACGTGCCGTCAAACACGCCATCGGCGCCAGCGTTCGCGGTGATGAAGTTACTCGCTTCAGTGGTACTCATGGCGTGGATGGTATGCGTGGTGGCGGATTCGGGAACAACGACGTAATTCCAATACGATTGCTCAGGGTACTCGCCGAAATTCACCCCGGACATTTCCGCGCGTTCGCCATCAAGCCACTTGTGCACGAGATCAATGCTTCGTGCGTGCGCTGGGAAAATCACCAATTTCGTGTTGGCGTTGCCTTGTGACTCAAATTCATTCCCGACGTCGGCGGTGACGACGCAGTCGTGCGCGCTCAACGCCTTGGTCCACACCTCTGTGGGATCGTTGAGAAACACTGTATCCGCGTCCAAAATGACTACTGGAATGCGCGCGCGTAAGAGCTCAAGTGCAGCGTGCACTTTGCGCCAACTCATCGCATTTCTCGCCGAAGACTCATTCGGATCGGAGTAACGACGCACAAAATCGCGGTCGTAAAAACAGTCGACACCTCGATGGAGCTCGCACGCCTTTTGCGTCTTCTCGTCGTAGGTAAGAATGGTGATGTGCGGCAACAGCGCCGGCGCCCATCGTTTGACGCTGGCGACGAGCAAAAACGTCATGCCCCACTCTTGAGGTTTGGTAAGCACCAACACCCGCGCGTCGTCGCCCGTCTTTTGCACGCGCAAAACGTGTTGGCTCAAACCAGGAACACCTCGAGTCAGCCTCGCCTCCGCGCTCGTCTCCACCCCACGCAACGTCGGCACGCGCGTGCGCAACGAAATTTTGTTCCTCTGTGACGCCTTGGATGCCAATCGCGCGCGCGCATCCGCGTCAAGGCGTTTACCGAAAAAGTTGGCGGGCAACGTCGCCGCGCCCAACGCCGCGCGCGCCGGTCTCTGCACCTCTCGTGGCGCCCTCAACGCCCCCAACGCCATCACAGACGCACACATCGCTAAAACAAACATCACTATTGCGCTCACGCCCGCGATCCGACGCAACCCGCGCTCATGTCGACGCCCACGCAGTGTAACACCATCACTCTGCGCGCGATCGCGCGCATCATCCAGCGCCCCTACGCGCTCGACATCCACGCTCGTGCCGTACGCGTACGACGTCGACGTCGAGACGATGTTTTCGCGCTCGCCCGCACCGCGTGTCATCGCCCGCTGCCGCCTCGCGCGTCGCAAAGTGTCGCGTAGGCTGATTTTCAAGCATCACTCTCGTCCAGTGACACTTGGGTGTTACACCGCGATCGCGCGGCACTCTGCGCCGCACGCACCATACCGTGCGCGCCGTAAGCATCGAACGCGCCAAACACCATCAGACGCGAGCGATGCGCGCCGAGCCGCGCCGAGCCGAGCGCGAGCGCGCGACGTTATTAGCGAATGACGCGTCTGTGATCGCGTCAGCGTCGAGCGCATCGTTCGGTGCGCGAGACGTTGAAGGTGGTTCGGCGCCGATGACGCGCGTTGGACGAAGTCAAACGCGCACGAATGCGACAACGGTGGTTGGATCTTTCGTTGGCGGCGCGTGCGCGGTGCTCGCGGTGGCGTACGGGGTTGTATTGAGTTCGAACGCATCAGCTCAGGGATTAAAATCGCCGGCGGCGCTGGGCGTTGCGAGCGTTAAGGTGCGCGGGGGCGCCGTAAACGCCGCGCCGTCGGTGGTGGAGTTTGTGAAGCCGTTTGCGGGGCATTTTAAGTCGATTGGTGAATGGCCCAAGGAATACATGGTGCCCGTGCACCCGGAAGCAGCGCTGGGGAAGCAGCACCTGGAGGCACGCTTGGGCTCGTGGGCGCACCCAAACCAGCAAGAAATTAACACGTTTATCAACGATTGGAGCGCGAAGAGCGTGGCGGAGATGCCGCATGCGACGTATACGGTGCCGCCAAGTGGCAAGGCGAAGGCAGTGCGCGCGGTGAATGGGACGCCAATGTTTTATAACTTTGTGCACGTGCCCAAGGCGGGCGGGACGTACTTTAGCGTATTCATGGCCCACGCCATGGAAAAGAGTGGCGAGAGGCACGGATATCCGTATCCGATGAACGCGGCGCCGTTCAATTCATGGATTACGCTTCCTTTGGTTGATTTATCGCAGAATAACGTGATGAAGACGGCGGAGCACTATCGAACGCGCGAACCGGCGCAATACTTCGCCACGGAGACGCTCAGGACGCAATACGCCGCGGGCAAACGCTTATTCGGCAAAGGTCAATACGGCATGGGTATGTGCGACGACATGGAAGTGCCATGCGTGTATCTCACTGTCTTACGTGACCCAGTGGAGAGATATCTAAGCCATTACAAGTATTCGTGCTTGAACGGCGCCGAAGGCCGCGCGCAGTGGCTGGACGAATGGAAAAAGCAAGGCGAGTGTCCGCTCGACCCGATCGAATTCATGGACCACCTCGGACCAAACTTGGATTGGATCGTACAAATTGCCCCGGGCACGGCCACAGACCCTGCAGTCCACGTGGCCAAGGCCAAGGCGAACTTGGGAAGCGCGTGCTTCCGATACCTGTTGATGGAACAATACCAAGACGGGTTGAACAAAATGCGCTCCACTTTTAGCGATTTCGAAGGCCTGCACGACGTCACCGACCCGCACATGATGAATCCAAGCAAGCCCATGAGTGATGACATCAAGGCTCGCTACGCCAAGTACATGGCCAACGCGACGATTATGGAAACCATCGTGGCTAGACACAAGCACATGAAGGAGGTGTACGACTACGCCGTCGCGCACTACGAATCGCATTGGGCGAGCCCGATTGCGACGTGCTGACCGTCACCGCGCACTTCAAACCATTGTAAAACAATCACAGCTTACATAGTAAACACCATGACGTCTCCATCGCCCTCGCGCTCGCTCAAAAATGACAAAGACCAATTGTCGTCTTAAAACGCGTAACACCATCGGCTTCAGTCGACATAATCACGCGCGCGCGCACACGCGTGACCGACGAGCCGCCCGCGTCATCGCGCCATCGTCACAAAACATACGCATTCGTCGTCTCTAGACGCGTCGCGAGCGGGTCATTCGACGACGCGACGCGCATACCGCATCGAGTTTCAATTTCACTCTGATCCAACACCCAACACTCGCGTTCGATGACGATGCGCGCCGCCGAACGCGCTCCGCTGATCGCACCGGGCGCATCGAGCATCGAATGCATCGATGTTGAGTGCATTCGTCGCGAGGAAACGCAATCGCACGCGTCGCCGTCGACGTCGGCGTGGAGTAGAGTTGGACGCGTCGCCGGAGCGGTGGTCGTCGCGAGCGTCGCGTTCGCGGGTTCAGTGGCGGTCGTCGCGCACGCCCGCGCGCCTGTGGTGGCATCAATGCCGCAACTCCCACAGCTTGGCGGTACGAGCGAATGGCGGCGAATGGTTTCCCGTGGAGAGGTGTCGAGGAACGATTTGAACATGGCGGCGAACGTACCAGAGAAGACGTGCTCGGCGACGCCTTTGACGAATGACGCGAATGATTATTTCATCAAGAAAACCATCGACGCCTTGCCCGATCTCGCGGCGAGATTAGGAACGCGTGGTGGTGATTTCCCGCATTCGTACGATCATCACGAGGTTGTAGCTGGGTTTATGACGGGGACGAAAAACGCGCGCGAGGAATCGCCCTACGCGCTTCCGAGCGGTGGTTACGTCAAGGAGATTAAACAGCACGGCGACCGAGCGATGGTGTATCATTTCGTACACATCCCTAAAGCGGGTGGGACGTATTTTAATGAAGTCTTGACGAATGTGATGCGTTCATTGAATAACAAATTTGGTTCGGCGACCCCGGGTGCCGGCGCCGGCGGCGTGTACGCGAACTGGATCACCAATCCGTTGTTAGATGCCACGGCGCATGGGGTGTTCCAAACGACGCATTACATGCTTAACAAGTCTGCACCTTTTGGTACGGCTAAACTCGCCCGAGATTACGCCTTGGGACGTCGGATGTTTTCTAAAGGTTCATTCAACATGGGCTTGTGTTCGGCGACAGATGCGCCGTGCATGTACTTGACCGTATTGCGTAATCCATTCGATCGCTTCATGAGCCATTACAAGTATTCATGCTTGGAAGGAGCGGAAGAGCGCGCGTTGTGGTTACCTGAATGGAAGGCGAAGGGTGAGTGCCCACTCGATCCGTTGCAGTGGTTTCAATACACGCAAGGTGACGACTGGACGCACTTGCTAGCGCCAGGTGCGTACCCGCGTGATAGCGAATGCCACGTGGAAACCGTCAAGGCTAATTTAAAGTCTGGGTGCATGCGGTATTTATTGACGGAAAAGTTAGCCGACGGGTTGACGAAGATGCGCAATCACTTGCCAGACTTTGCCGGGTTGAATGTCAACAGTGCGAAGTCGTTATTTACCAACGAAAGCGCGTCGCGCCTAACGCCCGCGCTCAAGGCGAGACTCGATCGGTACACTTCGGATAAAGACATGATGGATCGAATCAAGAAAAACATGATTCATCAATTTAAGGTTTACGATCATGCCGTGGAGAATTACGAGGCGCAGTGGAAGCGACCGCTTGAGACGTGCTAGTGCGCAAACGTTTACGTTTAGCTTGTCAAAATCAATTTAACAAAGTTCTAGAAATCTATTGAAGCGATAGTACAGTAACCAAACGAATGCTTACACGGATTGCGACATCATCGCGCTTCTGGCGCCCTCGGCGTAGGCTTGCGAGCGAATATCAGCGACGGAATGTCCGCCTCCTCGAAATGAGATGTACACCCATCGAATACTCAGAAGTGACAACCCCGCATCCACCATGAACAGGGACATGACAACCGCGTGGAAGATACCGAGAATTTTACTCTTTGCGAGTGCCTTGTCCAAATTGAGCACGCCACACAACGACCACTCTTGTTTGTCGAAACCGGGTGGCGCGAGAGACGCGTACACCACAAAGGCAATGTGCAGCAAGAACATAAGGAAAAACCACATAAATCCGAGCGCGCGGTCGCGCTTGCACGAATTATACAAGCGCCTGTACCACAGCGTGTATGCCCCTGGCACGCCACACACAAGATAGATGAAGGCCATCAAAAAAGACGCGAACTGCCCATCCGTGAAGAGTCTCGCCGTGGCGACGAACATGTTCCCAAGCAAGGCGAGTACTAAAATGCAATACGCCGCGTAGCACATGCGCACAGCTCGCGAGTGATGCGAGGGAATCTCTTCACCAATATTGTGGTACGCAACAGGGTAGCATTTTAAAGGCCAGTTGGGTGACTTGCCTCCGTCGCCGCCGCCGCCGTTGCGTTCGCGCAACTCCAAATCGCGCTCTCTGCGCAAAATCTCCGCCTCTCGTCGCTCCAAATCACGCTGCTGCGCCGCAAGCGCAGCCGACATGGCCTCGCCTCCACCCATGACCGGCGCGCTTGACGCACCGCTGAATCCGCCAAAGGCGCTCTTAAACGCCGCCGACGCGCTCGAAGCGAATCCGCCCGAAGGCGCCGCCTCTCGCTTCCCAAATGCACTCTGCCCCGTCGCTGGTTGCGCCGCTGGTTCTGCGTACGCTTGAACATCATATGCCCCAAATGTCGATCCCGGATTCACCGGTTCAGGGACACTCGCGGCGACGAGGCTCGCCGGCGCGAATGCGCGCGGCGCCTCCGGCATGGGCACCTCTGGCAACGCCTCCGCGAACGCGCTCACACCTTGCCCAACGCCCGCGCCCGCGCTCTCGAATGGGTTACTAAACTCTTCCTCCGCCGCACTCGTCACTTGCGCGCGTGGAGCATCCTGTGTGCGCGTCGTCGTCGTCAACCGCGTCGTCAGTCATCAGAAAAGTTCCGATGAGATCTGAAACTGTACTCTCGCTCTCAGCGCCTCGCGCGCGCGACGCGCGCGCACCGCTCGCGAACGCACGCCACGAACGCATTCGCGCACACCCAACCTACCTGTCGCGCGAACGGATTGACGCGCGCATCGACGCCGGAGCTCGCGAATGCCCCCGAAGGGGTCTCAAACGGATTACTCATCGTTTCCCTCGCGCGTGCGCGTCGCACGTCGCGCCCGTCGCCGCTCGGAGATGCACGTGCGCGAACTCAACGAGTACGCGCGCGCCGCCGTCGCTCGCTCGTCGCGTCGGTCGCGCCCGAGCCGTCGCACGACGAGGAATGACGTGCGGTGCGTGCTCGGAATATGCCTCAGATCACCGCACACGATGGGCTACAGCGAGCGGCTTCAGAACCTCCTGAGCACGGATCCGCTGACGACGGACGCGTGGGTGCAATGCGATTCGTGCCAAGTGTGGCGTCGCGTGCCGTTCATGGTGGCGGAGCGCTTGGGGGATAATCAAGCGTGGTTTTGTCATCAGAATTTCGACCAGAATTTCTCAACGTGTGAAGACCCGCAAGAGCTCGAGGATGACGAGATTGATGTGCTCATGCAAGCGCAGGAAAAAGCGGCGTCGAGGCCGCGCGGTGGAGCTGGGAGTAAGTCGAAAGTGCCGTCGAATGAGTGGTTTAGGATTACGCGAAACATTTTCACCCATCGACCACCAAAGACGGTGACGGAAGATGACGTGATGATTTGCTCGTGCGTCGTAGAAGATGGCGTAGGGTGTGGAGCCGATTGTTTGAATAGGCTCGTGCTTGCGGAATGCGATCCGGCGTATTGCCCGTGTGGAACGGCGTGTCAGAATCAGCGATTTAGTCGTCGGAAGTTTAAAGAAACGGCGGTGGAACGCACGGGGAAGAAAGGACACGGTTTATTCGCTAAAGAACACATCAAAGCTGGGGAATTCATTTTGGAGTATCTAGGTGAGGTGTTACACGAAGAGGACTACGCGATGCGTAAGGAACGCTATCAAGAAGAGGGACGGTCGCACTATTATTTCATGACGTTGTCGAGTAGTGAAACCATCGACGCGACGATTCGGGGTAACAGTGGGCGGTTTCTCAACCACTCGTGCGCGCCGAATTGTGAAACACAAAAGTGGATGGTTCGTGGTGAGTTGTGTATCGGTGTTTTCGCCACGCAGGACATTGCGCCTGGGGATGAAATTACGATTGACTACAAGTTCGAACGCTTTGGGGAGAAACCATCGCGTTGCTATTGTATGGCGGGGGCGTGTTGCGGGTGGATTGGTGGCGCCAAGGCTGCTGAAGCAGCCAAGGCGTATAATGTCGATAGCGACGACGAAGAGACGCACGAGGCGGATTTGTCTCCCGTGATGCATGAGCTCGATGAAGCGCAAATCGCCGCGGAGGAGGCCCGAGGCCGAGAAGCCAACGCCTACAGATTTACCCCTAAGAAGGTGGTGAAGACCGAAAAGACGTGGCGTCCGCCAGAGGAAGCGCGAGAAGTTGAGCGTCAACGCAAAGAGCGCGAGCGTGCCGAGCGAGGACCATCGCGCGTACGCTCGAGTGGCTCAAACGTTCGTCGCGTCAAGCCGCCAGCGGGATCGTACGCGAGCAAATGGAACGCCATGTCTGCGGGAGCGAAGAAGCGCACGGAAGTGGATGTCAGAATGGAAGATTTACAAGGCAACGCCGGTGGTTTGCGTTCGAAGGACGCTATTACGCAGTGCGTGCAACTCTTCAACTTGGCGTATCCCGTGGACACCGACGGCAACGTCAACGTCGCGACTCGCGATCTCGGCTTGCTCCTCGAGGCTGTATCATTGACGAAGAATCCGACGTTACAGCACGCCTTGGTAGAGCGTGGTATTATGCAGTGCTTCCAAGTGTGTATTCAACGTCTCGGTGGCGCAGCAGCGGAGCCAGCGCACGCTGCCCTGCTGAGAAAGATATTGAAAATTCTCGAAGCTTTCATGTTACACATGAAGGATCTCGTCGTGGCGAGGTTGAGCGACACACGCACGGCGCGTGGCACGTTATTAAAAGCTATTGGCGATTTGCGTGTCGCGAACGACACGCCCTTGATGAAGCTTGCTCGAGACTTTGAGTTTAAATACATTCCTGAAGGCGTCATGGGGCCGATGCCCGAACGTCCGCGCGCGCAGCCGCAGCAATCCATGCGACGCAACGACTCGGGCTCGGGATCACCCGGTGGTGGTTGGGGCGCGCGGTCGGGCTCTGCGAACTCCTTGACGCGTTACGCGTCCATGGGAAATAGCGGCGGATTCAACGGTAGCGCGCCTCGAGGAAGCGCGATGGCGGGCGGTCGAGGTGGATTTGGTGGAAGCGCCCCTCCGGGAAGCTCCATGGGTCGAGGTGGCAGCTGGGGTGGCCGCGGCGGCGCAGGGATGGGTAGTTTTAATTCTAGTGCGCCTCCGCAGTCAAGCTTAGCGCAAGCAATGCGGCCTCAAAATCCTGGTGGATATCCGCCGCCACCGGGTGGCGCGCCGCCGAGCGGCGCGGGTTGGGGCGCGCCGGCGCAAGGACGACCGCCCATGCCTGCTGCTCCCTACGATGCCAACCGTGGAATGAAGCGTGAACGTGACGATCATATTCGCCACGCTCCAGCACCGCAACGAGCGAGTAAGCCGCTTTTGACCGCGCCATTGCCTTCGCAATTTGAAGACCCGCTCGGCGAGCTCTTCTCCGACGCCGTCACCGCCTTTGTCACCATGGAAGTGGAGGAGATGCGCGAGCCTACAAACCCATTGCACGTGCCTGGATCGAACTATGACCGACTCACCGCGCGCTGGTCCCTGGCCGCGCTAACCAAGGAGCAGAAAGAATGGAACGAGTCGCAAAAGCCCATCATCGTCGCCGCCATGCGCGCGCGCGTAACGAAATTCGTCCAAGAAGCCGCCGTCCAAGAGAATTCGCGCTAGGCACCTTGAGCACACAAACGAAACAAAACAAAAAACGACAACACATTACACTAGCGCGTGTTGGTGGTGTCATCATCAACCATTGGTAATATCGAGATGACATGACAGATGACAGCACTGAATCTTTCTCAACCTCAAAACGCGCCTCGCACTCGCCACAACATGTCGCACTTCACCCAACGCCACGCCGCGTCGTCGTCGGGTTCGATGACGACGTCGTCCATGCTCGCGGCGACCGCGAACCGACGCACGGCGATGCGTCGTCAGCGTTGTTGCTCCGTAGCCGCGGCGGGCGTCATCCAACGCACCGGCGTCGACGAACCCGTCCCAGGTGGCGTCTCGCGCACCTTTGCCGTCGACATCGGCGGCGCATCGCCTGCGAAAGTATCGCTCAAGTACCCCAAAGACACCACCGCGGTGTGCATAGAGAGCGCGCGCCCGCTGGGGCTCGTCTTTGCCCAACGCGTGAGAGGCGTGACGACTGAAATATACGTGGACGAAATCGTCGACGGCTCCAACGCCGCCGCCGCGGGCGCGCGCGTGGGCGACGTCTTACGACTCACCACCGCGGTGTTTCTAGTTAGCGCGCCCGTGGACGTCACGACGTGGTTGAATCCGCCGGCAAAGAGAAACGTCAAGGCGTACTACGAGTGTGATGGGAAGAGCTTTGACAACGTCATGAACGCCATCGCATCGCACAGCGTAGAGATCGACACGCCGAGCGGGAAGCAGGTGGTTGAAACAGTGGGCATGGTGTTTGAGCGACAAGGGGCGGAGGAAGGCGCGGCGAAGGAGGTGAAATCGGTACAAGTGTAAACACGTTTGCGGATAAAGCGACGACGCTCGAGACGCTCAAGGGTACAACTCACACGACACACACGCAGCACACGCAGCATACGCGCGGTAGTATTGTTATTATTTTCATTATTGCTTTCGTTTTCATCGCCCGTGCGGCGCGCGCGTTGTCGCCATTTCGGTCATTTGAATACGCGACGACGCCAGTGCGCGCCTCGGCTCACGGCTCCTCGACGGCTCACCGCACGATCGCGTTGACGCCGCCACGACGTCGCATGGTCACGGTGACTGAGATTTCGTTAGATGACGAGCGCCGAGCGACGTCATCGCGCGCGGAAACCGCGCATTCACGCGTGAGCTCATCGCACGCACAGAATCACGACGACGAAGACGACGAACACGACGAAGGACCGCGCCCGGATTTCTACGCCATCCTCGGCGTGTCGCGCGCGGCGACGACGCGCGAAATCACTGTAGCGTACCGCGCCAAGGCACGCGAGGCGCACCCGGATAAAGCTCCAAACGGCGCACAAGATGCATTCACCGACGTCGCGCTGGCGTACGAAGTCTTAAAAGATGACCGCAAACGCGCCTTTTACGACGCCGGCGGAAGCCTGCGCGAGATGGATGTGGATGTGGAAGAGTACGTCGACGCATTTATGCAGATATTCGAGTCGATGTTCGGCGTAAGCGAGGGTGGGGTGAAGGGATTTGCGAAATTTGTGAAGAACTTACCGGCGGAGGCGGCGGCGTCGATGCCGCCGTTTCCATTTCCAAAGTTTTTATTTCCGACTGGGACGTTTCCGGAAGGCATGCGGTTCGAGGAGGATGACGTGCACTTTGTACCACCTCCCAAGGTGATGGCGTATATTGATGAGCACGGGGAGGATGCGTTGGCGGAGTTGGCGAGTGCGTTGAACGCGAAACGAATGTCGACGACATCAAAGCCAAAGACGTCGTCGGCGCGATCTTCGCAGAAAATCCCTGGGGGGGATGTAGAAGAGGATGAGTTGCGTAAGTTTTTACTCGAGGTATGCGCTGAAGAAGGCTTTGATGCGAATGAAGTCGAAGCTGGCGACATGCGAGCGATGCTCGAGTACTTGATGTCAAACGAAG
>Ga0181553_10001886_pt1 | contig 18713 bp, 20 predicted proteins | sample 011ome_17_FD_133753 | JGI IMG/M metagenome (GOLD analysis project Ga0181553, IMG submission 133753) | Coastal salt marsh microbial communities from the Groves Creek Marsh, Skidaway Island, Georgia - 011502XT metaG (megahit assembly) | ecosystem: Environmental > Aquatic > Marine > Intertidal...
AATCTTTGAAGTTGTCATAATCTCCAGAAGAAATTAAATCAAGATTCAAATCATATATTCTCCTCTCACACTGATTGTTTCCATCTCCTGAACCCCAACGCCTAAACCTAAAGTTCATTTCAATACGACTACCAGCAGGTATGTCATAGTCTACGAAATTTGAACCATCTTCTAAGTTTACCGTATACTTCAATAATGGATATTCGCCATAGGCAGATACAGTTACCTCTTTCTTTCCTAAACCAATTATAGATTGGTCATCACGAACAGTAGAGAACTCATTGGCATTTATCTTCATGTAGACACCAGCAGGGACTGTAACATTGCCACTACCAACTGTACTAGGAACATCTATAAAGTCTTCAGCTTGAGCTTCTTTCTCTAATACGGTAGCATATAGGCAATTACGTGTAGCACCTCCTGTATCAGCCTTAACAATCAATCTATCTCCCGTCTGAACTTTCTGAGCATTCTCTCCTTCTAATAAGAAGTAAGTAGCATTTGAGTCAGGATCAGCAAAGAATATAGAACTGTATATGGTTTCATAATTCTCACGATCAGGCTTGATTACAAACTTATATCTAGTTGCCCATGATGGAGGAACTTGTGTAGGTGGTATAGTTACTTGTATTTTATTTTGTAAAGATGATGCACTACAAGGAACGTGAATATTGTTTTGCTCACTAACCAAAGCAGTTGTAGAACGATTGAACTCATCCATATACACAATACCAATCTCATACCCTCTATTACTATGTAGACTAGTAGGATTAGCAACTTCAGTAAATGATGCATCTATAAAGTTTACAGAGTAATACTCATAAGCATCAGCTCCACCACCACCTGAATTATCTACGTATTTAACAGCTGGTAATTGGAAACCTATGATATTACTAGTAGGACTAGTTATAATAGCTATAGGGTCACCATCGTTAGCAATACCGCTATCTTCTTTTGTATAGACACCCAACGTATCCGGCACAGCACAATTAAAGATATCTGTAAACGTATTGCCATCACAAGCATCAGCAAATGGCTGTATATTGGTAACAGTACCAACTGCATTTTGGAACTCAACACTCGTAGCCATTTCATATACAGATGTATAATCCTTAGGCAAAACAAAATTGAATGTAGATTCAATAGGTTGCGTAGTGGCTGATGGACTACCTCCAGAAAACTGGTCATGCTCAAATCTAAAATCTATAGATATAGCAGCACCCTTAACCAAATCAACATCAGCAAGTAATACTAGCATTCTAGAGTCATTAACCGTAATAGCACCATCAATGGTGTAACTACCACTAGTTGTTGACCCAGTTATAGATGTTAGTCCAATTACATCAGACTCCAATGAAACCACATAATTTAATAATACAGGTTGATTGTCATCGGTAAGCAAATCATAACCCTCAACATAGTTACCATACATCAGTCTATTACCCATGATTGTTTGGGCTTTAGCCAGCAATGGAACATTGTCGTACAGTCTTAATATCTCTGACTCAGGAAGTACCGTAAATATCTTACTGTTAGTAAAATCATACTGAACATCAGTATTATCAGGACCTGTCTTGTCAATCTTCTCTACAACCTTAATAAGGCCAGTACTCATATCCTTGAACAGTATATCAATACCAGTCACTAATGGGCCTCCTGTGTTATAAGTTATAGTGGCCTTGTTATAGAAATTCACCATCCCTTCATTCAAGAAACTATCTACACTAAACTCATACGGATTAGGCTCAAATGCAGGTCTAGAGAATTGAGATATAGCAGAGTACTCCCCATCTCTATATTTATACCTATAAGCAAAGGATATAAATCTTTCATCTAGGAAGTTCTCTTGACTATTTGTTTTTGATAATTCAATAGTTGGAGCAGCAATTGGTGGTTTCTTTATAACCAATAAAGCTTCTTCATTCAATTGGTCTATATTACCTGAAGGAAGAGCATAACTCCTTAAGTTATTTATGAATCGTGGTTGATTGTAGTAATCAGTAAAGAATATTAACGCCTCATCACCGTTACCTGTCTTTACGATATCAACTCCAGTTATTAAGTACTCAGGATTGAAATTAAGTTTAGTATTTACACCACCCCCATCATCTATACTTACAACATGATAAGTAAGTATATCACGAACTGAATTGTAAGAAACAATTAAATCTAATTTACCTGTGGCTCCTACAGTAAATGATGGATCGTGAACAAACCAATATATAATCTCCTCTTCGCTATCTTCAATAGCTCCTATACATCTAGCATCATCGCTTAATGCAGTCCCATCAATATACCTCAATGTAGTTAACCTAGAGTTCCCTTTGGTATTTTCAATAACACCAATTTCAGAACCTTCAGTTGATCCCATTCGTACATTTAATGCATCTATATATTCACCATTAGGAACAAGTCGTTCATCAACGACTTTATTCATCTTACCTAGTACAAAGTTTCTAGAGAAGTTTACCATATTATTTTATCCACTTGTCACGCCCACGCATAGCCATCAATAAACGACCTGGGTGTATGTTGCTCATTCTTATTTTTGCATTACGTAATAATGCACCACGCTCTTTACGAGCTCTAGCTATTATGTACTCTTGAACTCCTAACTTAGAGTTCAGAATCTCATAATTAATGTAAGCGTAAATATACTTCTCAAATAACTTATTTACGAAAATTTGAGAGTCATCTCCATTTTCCATACCATCAGAAATATATTCAAGTATACAAGTCTGACCATCCATGTCAGAATTGAAATTAATTACACCTTTCTTTTTATCGATAGCAAAGGTTGGATTTACATTGGCTGTTGTAGTATCAAGTCCAAAACGCTTACCTACCGCATAATCAAAGTACCATACACCGTCAATATTCCAACCCTCTAAACCATTAAACATATTGTTTGGGTTTAGGTAGATGGACTTCTTTGTTCCTTGTAGACGCTCATAATCAATATTTGAATTCTCAGGCTTCAATATGTTACCATCTGAATCAAACAAAATATTCGCACTATTGTCTTGCAGGTATGAATTGGAAGATAGTATTTGGACATTCTCCGTCATCGGGAATAATATACCATCCTTGAATAAAGATATACGAACCCAATTTACAAAGTCAGGTGGTAGGACAAATCTGAGAGATTCTGCCACATCTAACTCAAGAACTTTCACTTCCTTGAATGCATCATAGTTCAACTCTTGTATACCTCTCTTAGCATGGAAGATAATCTTGTACCTTTCTTCATTATTCACTAGAGAGTTATTTCCAGTATACATCAACTGAAAGTTGTTTACTATATCGTACAAACTAACGTATTGGTATGAGCCCCAATTGGAATCCTCAGGAGCCTGACCGTTGTTAGTATAGTATTTAAAGTCTGATATATATGCCATTATTATTTAGAATCGTTGTTAGACTGTTCAGTTTCTTCTCTCTTAGCAAAACTATATATATCGTTCTCACGTATAGACATACCAGAGTACTGAAGTATTTTAGCGACTAGGCGGTACTCATCCTCTATAGGCAACTCAAAGTCTTGATAATCTGGCTGCGTTTGGTCGAAAGATGGTTCACCACTAACTAGTGTAACGTATGTCCATTTAGGATCAGCAGGATACCTAAAGTATTGAGCCCAAACTTGCCCAACTGCATTTATTGTTTTTGGGAATACCTTGAGAGATATATCCTCTTGCGTGTATATTGGGTACTTGTTATTAGGAGCCGTAAGCAAAGACTTACGCAACATATCTATTCTGTTGTGGCTTACCTTTTCAGATTCGCTAGACTCATCCTCGTCATAGATAGAATAAGCCTCAGGGAAAGCTGTGAATATATTAGCAGACAAAGCCAACTCAGTAGCACTTATAACTTCAGTTACGACAGCAACCTCTCCTGTGTCGTTGTTTGCTACAACATCATCTTCCTCAATACCACTAGTAACAAAGTCAGCAGCTGAGTCAACCAACCTATTAGCCGTATTCGCTGTAGTAGTACCATCCAATAACTTTACCGGATAGCAAGTAACCTTGTTAAGTAAAAAGTAATCATCACCTGTAGTTGTGATAGATGGCAAGAAAAATACATTCCTGTCGCTGTTACTCAAGTAGTTAGTAGTAGAGAATACTTCAATAGCCTCCTCTATAGTCTTAAGTTCATCACCATATTCAGTTCCAGACAATCGTGCATTTTGCAAGTTTACAATGGTATTATACCTTGAGAAATACTCTTCAAATATCTCTAATTGAGCCTGCTTTGCGAACAAATTGAAGTCTGATGGTGAGATATAACCGTAGTTGTTTTTATTAAGAACGGACAGTACCGTATTCCTTATAGAGTTAATCATTACACCTTGTTTTACACAAAGATAAATAAAAAAAAAGAGGGAGCTTTTAACTCCCCCTTAACCATTAAACAAGTAATATTATGAAACAGAAATTATTACTGACTTTCAAGCAACGTCAAAGAGTCAATACCTTCGTCACTCTGCAAATATAAAGAAACCAATGTAAATGGATTCTCCCCGAAAGGAATATTCATCATTTTTTTCTTATTTGACTTGGTATTAAACCATACTTCACGTTCGTTATTTCTAAATGTAAGATGCCCCTCGTCAAAGAATTTACGCACTTTAGACTCTAACTTCAAGTCAGGATCCCCAAGTACATCTAAGAACTCTTGAGGGTTTCGCTTAGCAAATACCATTACGTCACGCTTAAGCTCTGCGGTTGTAAAGTTCATAGGGTCAGTATTAAACAAGATTCTTGATACACTCTCTAGCTCCTCAATACTCAACTCCTTGGCAGCTATTAAAGCATCAACCTCAGAAGCCATATTTTCAAGCTCAGTCTCAGCATCTCTCTCGTAGTTAAGCTCCTCAAACACCTGCCCATTCATAGGGTGGTAGTGTAAGAAAGCTTGTAATACTGGATTAGTCTTTGGTACGCTTAACATACCATCCTCAAAAATAACAGCACCTATAATAGCGTTACCATCTTGCTCATCCTCAAATGGGCTTTTTTGGTTTACAGCATATCGTAAAGGTCTGTTTGAATTGGTTTTCTCATCGAAGTATAATAATGGAAAACGCTTTGTGCTTCTAGAAGGAAGCATAAAAGATAAAGGTGAAGAGTTTTTTAGGCGGTACACCTTATCGCCTGCTTTTACGTTATATTTCATTTGATTATATTAAAAAAAAAGGGGGACGGGATTAGCCATCCCCCATGTTAAACAAATTATAAATTACGAACCGTAACGGAACAAGAAGAAGTTGTTAGCACCTAAAGTACAAACACAACGCTCAGATAGGAAGTGAACTTCCATAGCGTCTTTTTCGCTTGTCATTGCACCACCAGCAGAACCAGTAATCCAAGTCTTGTAACGACGATCCTCAGTCTCAGACGCACGGTAGCGTACGTGCAAGAATGGACGCTTAGCGTTCTTACCCATGATTTGGTCATATACAGTAGTAGAACCAGCAGGAACTAACATACCTGTAACCAAACTAGCAGTGTTAGATCCGAAAGTAACACCATCGGTATCAGTTCCACCACGCATGGTTGGGTCGTTTAAGTACTTCCAATCAGTCTTATAGAAGTCATAACCTCTGCGGAATCCAGAGAATCCAAGATTCAAGGCCATTTCCTCATCGTTGTCGAATAGACCGTAGCTAGTTCCACCAGCACCGTAGCTATTCTGCTCAGCCAACATATCATCGATAGCGAAGCTAGAGTCACGGCTCAAGAACAATACGTTCTCTTCGATAGAACCTTGCTTGTCAAGACGCTTGATGATGTTATCAAAGTCAGCCAAAGTCTCAGGAGTTCCACCACCGAATACGTTACCACGGTTGTTTACAGCGTAGAATACACCTTCAGAACCTTTGTAACCAGCAGCAACAGCTCCAGAACCAGTAGCAGCAGGAACAGCTTCAATCATAGAAGTCTCAAGATAGTCTTCAAAACGTAGACGAGTCTCATGCTCAGACTTTAAGTACCAAAGGTAACCAGTAGCACCATTCTCAGTAGAAACTTCAACCCATCCGATTTGAGCCATGTCAGAACCAGATACAGAGTATCTATCCTTAAGGATGATTGGGCTATTTTCAAAGATTTCATCGTCAGCTTCCAAAGAACCTTGCATTCCGTCAGTTCCTTTTCCGAACTCAGAACCGTAAATGAAGATAGAGTAAGTGTTACCAGCGTTACCATTACTCATACCAGCAGCTTCGTAGAAAGCTACGTCAATAGTACCAGCACCAGTATTTACAGCAGTAACAATAGCTTTGTTCTGAGTAGCAGCACCAGTTGGGTTAGCATTAGGAGTAACAACAACAGTTTGACCTACACGGATAGCAATACTACCAGCAGTAAGACCAATAGCAGCACGATCAGGATTAAGTACATCGTTGATTGTGAAAGTAGCTGTGTCAGAGTTAGTGATTACAGTTGTAGTACAGTTGGTGTACTTAACGTGTAAACGGCCTTGCTCAGCCCACTTAATCAAGTCAGAGTTAGAAGGCATCTCAGCTCCCACCATACGTAGGAAAGATGCAACAGTACGATTACCGTAACGCTCGAACTCCTTCTCATAAGTATCAGGAAGATACTGATTCAAGAAGTTGAAGTCGGTAATATAGTTAGTAGCGAGGGCTACCTGTTGAGCGGATGGCTGCAACTGATAACCAGGTGTAGTTAATACAGACATTTTTTTAGTTTTTTAGTTTTTTAGTTTTTACGTTTACTGCGAATTTTCAATCCCCTTCCAGAGTCAGGATTCACAGACCTAACCTGTACTCCGTTCTTGCTCACAATTTCAGGAGATTTGCGTTCACTCATGTCGATGTTTTTAATCTTTTTGTTTACATCTTCAGTCGCTGCTGCAACACCTTGTTCATAAAAGAACTTTGCGAACCTTTCGGGGTTCATGGCTACGGCTAAACTCTTGTGGTAACCTTTGGCATCTTTAATCATCCCACTTTCATCCAAATACTTCTGTATGAAGTTCTGTGGATTCAACTGAGATTTTTTAAGTTCCGAAGCTTCAGCTGGCTTAAACTGCATCACGTTATCATTGATTTTGAATTCAAAACCTTTGAACTCATCATTGAAAACTTCATTGGTCTTATCAACAAACCAATTGCGTTTACGCTCAGACTCTTCCTCAATTGTTTTTGCCTCAGCAATATATCGCTTATAGGCCTCCAAATCTTCTTTCTCTTGTGGATCAATTGATGCCGTACTTGACTCAAGGGGCACTTTGTATTTCTCCTTCTGAGAGTTGAAATATTTTTTGGCTTCAGCAATCTTTTTTTTCTTCTCAACTTTGGCTTTCTTTATAGTTGATTCGTCATCTATATCCTCATCAAAAGAATAATCTTCCATTAGAACATCAATGTCTTCATCATCTAAGCCATCTTGAGTTTGTTTAAAGTATTGGCGTAATAAAGAATCTTGATTCATACTATCGAAGTCTTCATTCAACCTCATGTAGTCATCAAAACTTCTACCAGTCTCTTGCCTATACTTCATATAGTTGGCAATATCATCTGGCAAATCTTCTTGCTCACGCTCAGTAACAAGGTCATCAATAGAATTGATTTCCTTATCATACCTATTCTTTATAAATGACAGAACGTCTTCCTCGGTTAACTCAGGTGCTTGTACATCAGCTTGTACATCATCTTGTACAACTTCAGTAGGCTGTTCAGTGTCACTGATCGCCTCGTTTTCTTGAACACTCTCCGTTTGCGCTTGGTTTTCTTCTTCTGCGCCTACTTTTTCTTCGTGTTCGTTAAGGAGCTGCTCTTCAACTTCTTGAACGCTTTTCTCCTCACCTACGTTAACCTCTTTTACTTTAATTTCCATTTGATTAGATTTTTATAATTGCAAATTTAATATAATTTTTCTATCTCGGTTCAAACTCTGCTAGGTCAAAACCATCTAGACTATCCTCGTTAGATTCAAAATTAATAGGAGGTAAGTCATTTTGCCTTTGGTTTATGAGTTTAGACTGCTGTGTATTCTGCATACTTATACGCTTGGCCTTTTCTTTTTCTTTCATCTCTTCCCTATCTTTCAAAGTACCACCTTGTAATTCAGCAATCTTCATTTGATATTGGAATTCTTCAGCCATCAACATACGCTTAAGCTCTGCTTCATTCTTCATCTTCTCGATTTCAAAAGCAATCTCAGCCTGTTTAGTACGCATCTTACTTTGGCCTTCAGCATCAATCTTCTGCAAGGCAACTTGAGCCGCCATCTTCTGAGATTCCATTTGCTGATTAGCAACCATCTGTTGCTTCTGCATCTCATATTGCTGCTCTTTTTCTTGCTTCTTGATACGCTTAACCTTAAGCAATTGGTTAGCCAACTTGATGTTCTTAATCTCACGAATGTCAATTGCATCCTCAAGATTGATATCACCTTGAGATAAAGCCATTTGGATATTCTGCTCAAGCTGAGCTTTCTGCTCCTCATCTGGAGATATCTCAATGAAAACACCAAAGTCATAGATGTACAAGTCTTTTATCTCATTCAATATAGATACATTGTACTTTCCTATTCTGCTTGCAAAGTCATCCTTGAAATCAGCATACTCTAAAATATCAGCTATACGATAAGTTAATGCCTCAGATATACTCTTAACAATATGAAGACCCGCATCCAATATATGTCTAGTAGCGGTATTTGAATTCAATGCTGCAAGCTTCTGCAATCCAACCAAAGAGTTTGCATCAGGAGTTGACGCATCTCTAGCTTCATTCAATCCGGTAACCGTACGTATCATATTTAGATAGTGGTTATAGTTGTATATCAACATCTGAGCTTTATTGGCTCCAGAATTTGAATTAAGTTCTTGAATTGGAACTCTAGCATTATTGAAGTCACCATCTTGCGTGTACGATCTACCAATAACAGAACCCGTTTGGAAGTATAACTTAAGAGCGTCCTCAGGATTGTAAGCAGCACCTGTTCCCAAGTCAACTTCATTCAATCCATCCGCATCAATAAATACACCATCAGGTACAGTTCTAGCAATTACCTGCTGCAACTTCAAATGAGTAATCTGAATCAAATCAGCAAATGGTATCATTCGCCTAACCAATGACTCAATATTACCCTTGTATAATCTTGGAGCACAAGCAACATAATTAGGTATTGCGTGTTGAGATGAAGACTTAGGTCTAACCATATTCTTAGCAAGCTCCCACTTGAGAATAATATTAGTACCCATAACCATAACACCCTCGTACCATACGTCAATAGTTTTTTCAATTCTTTCAAATCGACCTTCCTCCATCATTTCAGCAGGAGGGTTGAATGAATCATCTTTTTCTACATAACGCACACCACCATTATCAAGATACTTCTTCTTGTAAACTATCTTTTGAGTTGTCTTGTAGTTAAAGTATAGTAAGGTAGCGGTATCTCTATGGAAGATACTATTCTCATAGAACTGAGCTACATTATAATAATCGTACCAACTCTGACTATACTTGGATATCTCCTCTAGGTCCTCATTAGTAAGACTAGGGTCTATCTTGATTAACTCAGTAATTGGCAAAGTCTTTATCTCACCCCAGTAGAAACAATCTTTGAAGTAAGGGTCTTCACTATAGCTGTATACTATATTGGCAGGGTCAACATATGAAAGTTGAACTCCAGAACCTTTTAAGAACTCATGCTTCATTACACCTATACCTAAAACAGCAAGGTCATAGTCAACACGCTTTCTTAAATCTAAATACTTATTCTCTTCTAAAATGGTATTAAGAGCTTCCTCCTCAGCAATCTCGATTGCAGGCTTGTAATTAAGCTGCATATACAAAGACATCTCTTCATCATTTGCAGGCAGGTCATCAGGATCCATAGAGAAAGGATTAACACCTGTATTATCTTGAATAATAGTCAAAATGTCTTTAGCAGCCATTTGACCTTCAATCATATCTTGGTATTTACTTCTCTTAGATTGGGACATAGCATCTTGCGCATACGCCTTAACCTTAAACAAACGGTCAGCCATACCATTTACCACAATGTCCACGAACTTTGGGATAATAGGAACAGGAGTCCAATCAAGATTTAAATAAGATAAGTCACCATCAACGGCTAATTCATTCTTGTACTTTTGAACAGGCTGCTCGCCTCTCGCATACAATCTTAGTTTATGGAATTCCCTCCACTGGCTATAATACCGACAGTTAACACCGTCTTTTCTGAACCACTCATACTGAATAGCTTGTCCAACTTGGAGGCCATATTCAGGAGACATCTTCTCCTCGTCAGTAGCAAATTGATTCGGGAAACTAGTATTAGCTATATTGATTTTTACATCCTTCATCTAATTATTTCGCTTATATTACCCTTGTTCGAGTACTTAGCAAAGTTAATGCTAATTTTGGACTCTTGCTTTTCAGGCACATACAGATGTTTTTGATTAGCCATTATAGCCAATCCTGAACTGATTGATGCGTCAAATTTAGTTCTATCGTTTATATTGAATTTAGCCCAATCTTCAAGTGTTTTTGAAAAAGGCATAGAACCCATAACATCAGCATCTCTGTACGTTCCAGAGGTATCTAGACCTACGTGCTTCTCTATATATGACTCAATAGAAGCAGCGTGTGCTTGCTTCACATCTTCACTACTATTTGGTATACCTCCAAGCTCTCTTTCTGATTTAGTTAATTTAGAATATTGTTTATCAGGTCTATTTAAAGAAAAGTTTCTGTATCCTCTATTTTTAAAATGATACAATAACCTAGGCTTATTATTCTCAATAAGAATAGGCATTCCGTAAAATACACAAGCCATTAAAACTTCTTCAAAAAATATTTCAGCCGTTTGAGGCCTAGCTATATACTCTAAAAAAAACTCATTCGTAGGGCCGTTATCCATATGGAATTTAGTCATACCATGTAAAGCACCATTAGAACCTCTACCCCCAACAACAGCAGATATATCATATGAGTCACAACCGAATGAACCCATATGCTCGTTACCAGGATATTTTAATCCGTTCTTTTTTATTACTCTATTCTGTAGATTCTTTTCAGGCAACCAACTCACTAAAAACCTACCACTCCTATTGGGTGACCAAACAACAGTGGTATCCTTAACTCCATCTTTCCAATGGAAGCTACCTCTAGTTAGATAATGCTCCTTTATCATAGCATCATTGTAATCTATCTGTTGGTATATCTTAGTAAGGTTAAATATAGATTGCTTACTTTCATCTCTAAATGCATGAGATTCTGTTCTTGGAAACTGACGATAAAATTCATTTAAAGCATCAGCATCACTCTTCATAGACTCTACCTCAGCATCCCAATAGTCAATAGCACCGTTTACTATATCCTCTCCGTCTACTCCTATAATAGGTTCTTTCGGCTTCTTAAATACAGGCATCCCATACCTATCAATAAAGCCCTCCATATTCCACTCCATAGGTATAAACAAAGAGTATAAGCCTGACTTAGTCTGACCATTGGCATTTCTGCTTGATACATTTGAATCTTCGTAAAGCTTTTTGAAGTTCTCACCACCCTTGCTCAAAGCATTAGATGTTGACCCCATCATACACTTACCAATAATCTTACTACCTAGACGCAAACAAGTTTTAGTTACACGCCAGTTGTTTAATATGTTATTTGGCTTAATCCATTTTCCGCTCTCATCATGAGCCAAAAATAAAAGCTTCTCACCGTCATAACTATTGTCCTCTGTATTCTTCCAGTCAATGGTTGTATCCAAGCCATCAATATCACTATCGAGATCATGCATATTCTTCTTAGTGATTTTAGAAGCAGGTACACGATAAGCTAATTCTGTTTTTGGCTTATCCATACCATCCATGATGGGCTTGAAAAAGAATGGTAGTTTATTATTTATCGGAACTACCTTGTCCGTGAACATCTTTTTAGCGTCAGAACCTGTCTTAGATAGTATACCTACCCTAGCGTCTTTAGCGAGAGTTGCAATATTTACAGATTCTGATGATGACATGAATGAAAAACCCGAACGTCTAATCTTCAAGTAAATCATACCGAATGACCTCTTATCAGCTCTACAAGCCTCCCAATACAAAAAGAATATTCTATTAGCCTCACGATAGTCTGGGAATCCAACATCAATACTAGACCACTGTAAATACATCCAATGGCTACCTGTAATGTATGTAGGCATTCCATTATTCATGAACCAATAACCATCCTCACGATAGTCAAATTGATTCTCTACATAATCAACCCATCGGTTCTTAAATGTAGATGGCATCTCATTCCATTTGAAAATGGAAGTTATCTTGCTTAGTTCATTTGGCAATGGAGTACGCTCCCAATATTGCTCGGAAGGCACATTACTCCTTTTAAATACATCTTTAGGTACAGCAGGTAGTGCAATCCTCAAACCCGATATCTCAATAACATCACCTATCTGACCTGTCTTAGATATAATGACCATATCGTATTTATCATCATATCCATACTTCCAGGACCTAGAAGAATTCTTACTAAGCCTAGTCGCTTTCTTGACATAGTCAGGTATAATGCGGTATATGCTATTTTGATCTTCGTTCTGCAAAACCTTGCTTACTTTGCGTATATGAATCTAACCCTTTTGAAGACATTTCTAGACTTTCTTTTTCTGCTTCTATCCTGTTTAAAATTTCAAACGCATCAAAGATTGCTAACTTCTTTGTTGCAGCAGCATTTTTTAAACGATCGGCAGCTAGTTCATCGTCTGGGTCGGGTTTTATTATATCCTCCCTAGCAACCTTTACTAGTTGTTCAACAGCTTGTCTTCCCGCCTCAATAATCTTCAATTTGATTTCATTTGAATCACTCATCTCTTCTAATTAAAAATATAACTTGAATTAATCTTGCATCACGGTCTTCACCGAAATTATTATACATATTACGTGAGTGAACCATTGATGAGTCAAAGCAAAACATTTTATTGTATTTAGCTTTTATTATCATCGATGGTTTGCCCTCGTCATCATATAACGTAGTACCATCCTCATCAGGATGGTATTTATTCAAATAAAGTATACACGTAACATCACCCATCATTTCATCTGTATGGATGAAGTTTGGCTCCTCCTGCATATATGGAGACCTCCTCACAAAGTTCAAAGCAATATCGTAATTCTGGAATAACTCACTTACTACGTAAGCAAACTCATCAGTATTTGGTCTTTGTTGAACTCCTTTGAAAACATTTTCACCGTCTTCAAATTCACCAAAACCTAGTCTATATATGTCATCAACATATGCATCTGGATTGGCAAGGACATCTTCCATAATCATTAAGGACATATCTTCATTGTTATATTGTGATCAAACATCCTATATAACTTTTCACCATCAACGTCAAACTCATACTCAGACTCAGGCTCAAAGCATATAGTATCTCCCTCTTTGACACCCTTACTAATTAAATACTCGTTAGGGTATCGCATTACACCCATCAAAGGCTCTTCTTTGAAAGGCTTCATAATATACGATTTTTTTGCGTCAATAGGCTTTATAAAACAATACCTATCGTGAGAGTACCAATTACCATCATGCTTGTACATATAAAATTGGTCATTCTCAATAAAGAATAAGTTTTCTTTGAAAAAGCTTTTACCGCTCTTTCTACGACCTTTCATGTCGTTATAAAATTTAAATACGTTATGGTGAACAAGTAATATGTCACCAACTGTTATTGGGCCTTTGTAATCTAATGGAAGCTCGACTACTTCAGCGTATCGGTTTGAGAATTTGTGTTCTTCTTCTGATGTGTTTATGATTAACTCAATTCCGGCTACTTCTTTTGTGTTGTTATATCGGCTTCCATTCACAGGCTTAGCTATGAAGTAGAAAGGTGATTTCATTAAAAATTTATATTGTATTCAATTGTTACAGGCATACTAGAGTTAAACTCTTTCCAAAGCACAACCTCTTCTTTTTGGTTTATGATATATATCTTATAGCTTTGGCTTTTCTCATCGTAACGTATCAAGTGTATCTTATTACTATTAGATAACACATCTTGCCCTACGATGTAGTGCATAGCAGCCTTGTAGTCAAGGCCCACTGATACTTTACGGATCAACATACTAGTTGCCTATTTTCCAGATATTTATTTCAGCAGAAGGTACGTTATCCCATCCACCTAAATTGGTATGAGTATATAGACCACCTTGATCTACTCCTGAGCTATCACGCATAATCTCAAATGTAAGCGTAGTGCCTGCGGTTTCTATGTTTATAGGAATAGTTATTTCATACGGTAACATAACGCCTGTAGAGTCTAACTCAAAACCTTTTACAGATCCTGCTTGAATCCCATTAATTAAAGAACGGAACAACAAAACAGACACACCCCCTGAAGAGCCTTGACGCTCAACAGTACCATATGCATTCATTAAATACAAACCTGGGCTATTAAAAGTAACTGTACCATCAGCAGCCAACATCACAGGGTCTGAAGCTGTATTTTGAGCAGCTCCAAAAGAAACTTGTAATGCAGAGTCAAGACCTGAGGGCTCTTGATCAGAAGTTGATGATGCATCAATGATTTGAGACACACCAAACGTACTGAACATAAGTGTTTTTAAATCACTTAATAAGTAGTTTTTTGTTGCGTTGTCAGAAGACACCTCAGTGCCAATTACTTTGTCAGATAATGATGGACTACCATCGGTAGCATATGTGCTAATCTTTGCCATTTTCTTTTTGTGTTATTTCTCCAGTTTGCATATTGATGACAGCATCCTTACCATACTTGTCTATCAATATCTTCTCGTGATTAGAGAACTGCTCACGGATTACTTCGATAGCGTGTAAAGATGTCTGTTTGGTTAACTCAGCATCCGCAATAGCCATTTTGGCTTTTGTGTAATCGGTGTTCATTTGCTGAATTAACTCTAGTTCTTCTTGTGTGATTTTATTTTTTTCCATTGTATTATATTACAAATATAGCCCTTATCATTTTAACTTGTCTAGAGCCCAAATAATAAAGAAAGGAAGTAAGTACCACCACCTGAACCAACTCTGTTTATTAATGACTCTAGGAGGTAATGTCTTCTCAATGGTAATGTATGCAGTATCTGGTTTTTGAGTGATTGTAGTCCTAATCACATCATGCTCACGAATAATACGAACCTGAACACTACCTGTATCAATGGTAATGGTATCAACTGAATTTGTTACGAATGTATCGTGATAAGTGAACGTATCTCTAACTGTAAACGTATCTATCTTTACAACTTGCTCAAGAAGGATACTAGGATCTTTCTTAACGGCCCTATTCAAGTGCCAAGTAGCTGAACAACTAGACAATAATACAGCTAGTATTAACGCTCTCATTTTTTAGAGAACTTCTCAGCAGAAGTAAAGCCTAGGCATAGTATTACTACCCACTCAACTGCTTCCACTAACTTATCGCTTGGAGCGATATGCACTTCTGAGAATGAATTAGCGGCAAATGTTGCAAATAAAATAATTGCACCTACAATACCTACAACACGCTTACTACTGAATTCACCTTGCTGTCCTTTAAATATTTCAAATAATTTTTTCATTTTTTTCCTCTATTACGAGCTCTGTTTTTTGATTGACATTCCTTAACTAGCTTTCCACTCTTTGTATGACTCATGTCCTTCTTGTCTCCATTGCCATATGTACCAGCTTTGCGATTAGCCTTATTTAGAGCTGCTCTGTACTTCTTTCTTTCCGTAGTGGACTGATACTTCTTTTCTTTAGAGTAATTACGCCCAGTGGCTTTATTTGAGCCCTTACGCTTGTTTTTACCAACTATCTTATTTCTTGGCATTCTTTACAAATTCCTTATAGTGGAAGATAGATGCCCAAGTAAATAGACAAGCATATCCCACGTTCATGATTATTTCTGCATTCGGTGGATAACTCATGTATAAGACATTCCATAACCCACTAACGGCAGGTAAAGCCAATCCAACTCTAAGTAATATCTTTTCTGCCAATGGCAATTTATCAATTCTTGACACTTCCCTACCAAATACAAAGATGTAAAACAAGGTAGCGTTAACGCATACCAACAGACTTGCTAATTCATTTATTATTTGCATCAGTTCCATCTTGTACTTTTTCTTTATAAAATCTTTTACTTATCGCCTCAACTCCTTTAAGTCCTAAAAACCCAAGAATAAAAGCAACTCCATTCTCGTACTTGGTATTTTCAATCTTTAAGATTTCCATTACTACGGGAGTCAGATAATTTGCAGATGCCGTACCCGTGACAATGGCAAACAAGGACTGTTTTAAATTCTTTGCTCCTTCCTTCCCTAAAAACAAAAGTGAGCCAAACAACCCTGCAACGGATTGCATTATGTTGATTCCTATTTCGTCTAAAAATGTTTTCATAGTTCTTCGTGTGGTGTGATTGTGATGTCACTCGGCTCACCCAATACCGCATCTAATCCTTCAACGTGACGAATGTAATAAAAACCGTCAAGTTCAGAATAGTTGTAGTTCACCCAATAGATAGTTGTATCTCCTGGATTAATTGGGTAGCCTTTGTAATCTGCCGCTTGTTGTCTTGCGGTGATTGCTTCTTGTTCTGTGTTAAATGTATATCCTTGCATAGTTAAAATGGGTCAGGTGTTGGTGGTGGTACATATTCGCCTTGTGGCAATTCAAGAATCCAAGCGTATTGAGATGATTCCACTAAAGGTATTTGTTGTTCGGTTACAAAGTTGAACCATACATCATTCACATCTTGAACGCAATTAAAATGCTCAAAGGGTGCAAATTCTTGACCTTGTATTGCGTCCTTTTCTGCTTCTGTTAAAATATATCCTATCATACGTTACGAGATAAAGTTGTTTGAAATGCTTGTACTGCGGTGTAAAAATCAGATGCTTCAGTATCGGTTAATGCATCGCCTAAATGGGCGAAAGCAAACTCTCTACCACTTGTTTCTTGAAATGTTGCATTCAAAAAATAAGCACCTATCGGCATAAATAGATTAGGCCAACCAGTAAAGGTTGTATTAGCATTTAAAACTTTTGTAGAATTTACAAAAACATTTTTATTTGAGTTTGATGTTCTTTGATAATTAAATAGTCCTAATCCATTATTCGTATCAGCTTGAAAAGTATAGCCTGTATCACCGAAATAAGAGTAAACTCTTCCATTTAAACTTACGTATGCAACTATAGCATTTTGAGAACCTGTATATCTGCCAAAATCGGCACTCCTTGAGCCTGAAGTTCTCGAATATACACTTATAGATCCATTGCCTGCTCCAAATTCAACTGAAGGTACAAATTGAGTATCTAAATACCCACTCGTACCGTTAAATTGTACACCATTGGAACTAAACGTTACACCCCCATTGAACGTACCCGTAAAACTTGAACTCTTTAAGTTCTGCGCACACGCTGCCGCACTTGCCCCAACCATTGGATAAATGGCTTTCATTTTAGTCCATATACCTGCGTCTTTTAAATCACTTACTAATGTATCAACTGCTTGTGATTCTGTGTAAGATAATGAACCACCTGCGGTTTCTACTCGACTAACAAATGCTTGTGCATCTGAATCGCTTGGTACATAGTATATTGAGTAAAAGTCGTTTATGTTAGTTTCAATGCCCGTGCGGTTTGAGGATTGGTCAGATGGGTAAAAAATTAATTCTGAAAGTTTCCCATCTATATTAAAATCACCAGATGACCTTGCCATTATAGATATAAAACTATTTGAAGTGGTTGTACTTCTTCCTGCATTATTGTCAGTTCTTAATACATTATCAACATAAAGGTAATTAGTTGAATTATCATAATCATATATATTAAAAGACAAAAATTGAGAAGTGCTTGAAAAGTCGTATCCATTCTCCTCATTTAGGATGCCATTTTTAAACATTCTTGTATATAAACCACCATTTCTAAAGCCGTGCGCAAAGTGATTAACATTGTCTATGTTGTATTGATAAATTGTACCATCAGCACTTGATGTATTTATATTTGATTTTAGAACTAAAACGCTTGTTAAATCAGTGCCTAATGTATAAGTTGCGACCATATAATCATCACTGCCGTCAAAATCTAAAGCAGGTTTCCCATTCTCTAAAATCACACTCCCACCACTAACTATTTGTGGCTGGTCTGTTGCAGTGGTTTGTGTTGCATCATTGCTATTGCCCGATTGGTCGTACCACGTAGTTACGTATCCGTTATTAGTATTTGTATATATGGAGTAGTAGTTGTTTATGTTGGCTTCTATCTTAGGGCGGTTTGAGGATTGGTTGTTAGGATAAATGACTAATTCTTGTAACTTTCCTTCTCCATATTGCGCACCATTACCTGCACCCATAATTCCAACGTTAGCCGCACCGCTTGTTCCTAATGGTCCAGTCCATCCGCTGATTGAACCGCTTGTATTGCTACCATCAAAAGCATAATTGTAATTACCATTATTATCGTCAAAGTTTAAAGATGCTAATTGTTGTTGTGCTGACCAACCCGATGGAACAAAATTTTTATAGCCACCTCCGTTATCGTTGAATAAATATTGTGAATTAATCACAAAACTCATATAACCTTGGACACCCGTAATGTCATCACTCCACAATCTACCAGAAGTTAACACTACATTTTGAACGCCATACCACGAAACACCACCACTATAAGACAAAGACGAGGCATTAGATAAATAATCATCACTACCATCAAAGTCTAAA